>ENA-ORLY01001397-ORLY01001397.1-human-gut-metagenome-genome-assembly--contig:-NODE-1397-length-28915-cov-3.408523_pt1 | contig 28915 bp, 25 predicted proteins | sample MGYA00243071_ERZ508832 | MGnify/ENA primary metagenome ERZ508832 (study PRJEB26277, sample SAMN04329777) | human gut metagenome | biome: human-associated habitat | host: Homo sapiens | place: USA... | reverse complement strand
CGCGTTTTATTGTCGCAGTGCAGCGCGCGCAGAGCTTCATCGGTGAACGCGGCGCTTTTCTCCGCGTGCCCGAAAAAGTGGTCATAACCGTCTTCACCCGTCGTGCGGACGGCTTTTTTGCCGACATCGTGAAATAAAATCGCAAGGCAGGCGATGGGGTCATCTGTGCCGATACTTTCGAGCGCGTGCAGCGTGTGCTCCCATACGTCGTAAATGTGATATTTGCTGTTTTGCGGCACACCTTTGAGATTTTCGAGCTGTGGCACGGCGCAAAAAAACAACTCCGGCGCGGCACGCAGCGCCTCGGCGGCATACGGTGCGCAGACGGTCTTTAAAAGCTCCGCGAAAATGCGCTCTTTTGCGACGCGCCCGATCGTTTCATGCAGGTCGTGCACGGCGCGCAACGTTTCGGGTTCGACCGTAAATCCGAGTACACCCGCGAAACGAATCGTGCGCATCAGGCGCAGCGCATCTTCCGAAAAGCGCTTGTGCGGGTCGCCCACGCAACGAATGATTTCATTTTTCAGGTCTTCCTGCCCGCCGAACGGGTCAATGATTCCGGTTGCGGGGCTGTAGGCCATGGCGTTGATCGTCAGGTCGCGCCGCGCAAGGTCATCCCGAATATCGGTCGTGAATGCGACGCTGTCCGGGTGGCGGCCGTCTGTGTAATTTCCGTCCACGCGAAACGTTGTTACCTCGTACGGTTCGTGGTTGATGAGCAGTGTCACCGTGCCGTGTTTAAGGCCGGTCTCTAAAACGGGAATGTCGGAAAAAAGCTCGATGATTTTTTCCGGCTTTGCCGCGGTCGTGATGTCCCAATCGTGCGGCGTTTTGTGCAGTAAGCTGTCGCGCACGCACCCGCCGACGGCGTAGGCCTCAAAACCATTTTCGTGTAGGCGGGAGAGGATGAACGCGCACGGCGCGGGGAGAGTAATCTTCAGCCCGCTCATTTTAAAAAGATCGCCGTATTGCGGGAAAGTGTACCGAAAAGCAGCGAAAACCGCAAGCGAAGCGGGATGTTCTTTGTGTTTTCAAAGCGTGTGGCAGCGACGAACTCCGCCAGCGTGTACGTGTCCACGCCTTCGCTGAGCGCCACGGTCACGCGGTTGTTGCTGACATCAAGACCGGTCACAACACCGTATTGCAGCTTGGCCGATTCTGCGTCAGCGACGAGCATCAGCGCGATGACGGGCTTCTTTTTCTTGAGGCTTTTGTAGATTTCTTTGAAAAGATCGGTGTTCGTAAGGCCGGTTTCAAGCCGCAGCTTTTGGCTGCCGAGCGCCGTTTCCATGTTGCCCGTAAGGTCTGCGGGGAAGATGGGCGTGTCTTTGTCATCTGCTTTTGCGGGGATAGCGGAAGACGAAATGGGCTGTCCCAAAGAAATACATACAGCCTGCGCGGCGTCGTAACCGATGGGAAGATTCTGATCTAAGCGAAGTTGTGCACTGTTTGCGGCAGCACTGTAATACGTGCTTTTCTGCACGTCTTCAATATCGCGGTCGGTCCAAATGTCCCACACGGTGCCCTTTGCCCAGAAACCGCCGCACACAAGCAGCAGACACAGCACAAGCGCCGCAATCTGCCGCGTGATGCGCAATGCTGCGTCGGACGGTGTTTCGCCGCTGTATAATCTGTGCTCATGAGAAACGGATTTGTTTTTCTGTGCGGCGGGCACTTGGCGCTTTACCGGCTTTGCGGCAGGACGAGGAGCCGCCGGTTTTGCCTGCGGCGGCTGTGCGGTTTCGCGTTCTGCTTTGCGCGCGGCAAAGCGTTCGTCGAGCACGGCAGGTTTATCGAAAGTGAGCGTTTCAAAATGCTGCTCACCGGTTTCTTCTTCATCGGGAGCTGCTGTGCGCAGCGTCTCATCGCTGAAGACCTGCTTTTTAAAGAGTTCATTTTGCTCGCCCGCGGGCGTTTTGCGCTCGTTGTTCGGTTCCATTTTGTCTCCTTGTGCTCAAAAAATAGAAATTCAACTAAAAAATCGAAATATAATCGGGATTTCTTTATAAGAATAGCACGTTTGGCACTATTTTTCAATATATTAGGGTAGTTTCTGCTTGAAAAAAGCAGCGGATTCGGTTATAATCAAAAATAGACTTTCAGGGGATAACCGAAAGCCGCTTAAAAGATACGAAAAGGATGAAGCATCATGGCACTTTTTAAGGATTGGCAGGATTTTGCAGACAAGAAGTCCGCAGAGCCCGGCGCAGAACAGTACTGGACACAATATTTCCTTAGAGAAAAGGATTTTTACGAGAAGCTCCTCAAGGGCGAAGCTCCGAAGAGCGGCACCGTACAGGCACTCGCTGACCACTTCGGCGTGGATATCATCGAAATGACCGGCTACCTTGACGGCATCAACGAGAGTCTCAAGGCGGAAAACGACCTGGAGAACATGACCGCCGAGACTGAGGTTTCCCTTGATTACGAGCCGGAGAAGCTCTATTACAACATGGTCGGCGCAAAGGCCGAGTGGCTGTATAAGCTCCCGCAGTGGGATTCCATTCTCACCGAAGAGAAGCGCAAGGAGCTCTACAAGGCACAGAAGGCTTCCACCACGATCGTAAAGGGTCCGAAGGTCGGCCGCAACGATCCGTGCCCCTGCGGCAGCGGCAAAAAGTACAAGAAGTGCTGCGGCAGATAAGCTGAAAATTCAAGATGCGTCGGGTGTCCGGCGCATTTTTTCATTTTTCGGTAGCCTTTTAGAGTTTTCTATGCTATACTGAAAACACCGAAGCGAAATTTAGCTTTAGCAAAGGAGAACACTTTATGTATTGCAGCTTTTTGTATAACAACAACCGCATCCGCTGAGAAATCAGTCGTTTGAAATTGGGTCAAGAGACCCTAAGTTTGTTATATCAAAAAGGAGCTATATACATGAAAATTCAAGATAATATTTTAAAATTCTATCTTAAAAACTGCTATTTTATCACCGGCACGGCATATGCCGGAAAATCGACCATGTGCAGCATGTTATCAAAAAAGTACAACATGCTGCACTGCGAAGAAAATTACAACATGGACACAATCTTGTCCGCTGTTGACGAACAGAATCAGCCAAACTTGAATTATTTCAACACGATGCCGAGTTGGCAGCACTACGTTTCCCGCACGCCGAAGGAATTTTATGATTGGTATAACGGCGTCTCGAAAGAAGTAGCGGAATTTGAAGTCGCCGAGCTGATTCGACTTTCGGGCGACAGAAAAGTCATAGTCGATACCAATATCCCGCTTGATACCTTGCATAAAATCGCAGAGCCAAACCACGTGGCGGTGATGCTCTCACCGCAAAGTATGTCTGTTGCATCGTTTTTCAACCGCGGCGATCCGGAAAAGCAGTTTTTGCTGAAAGAGATCGAAAAGTGCTCGAACCCGGAAGCGGCGTTTGAAAATTTCAAAGCATGTATTGCGTCGGTGAACAGCCCGGAGGTGTATGGAACGTACTTGCACAGCGGATTTTTCACGCTGATACGGGAAAACACAGAGCGCGATACGCGCGAAGAAGTGCTTCAAAAGCTTGCGGAACATTTTGGATTAAACTGAATTAAACATAGAATAGGCGGGGTGCGGCTGCGGCGGCACCTCGTTTTACAAAAGGAGTACATAAATGAGCTGCGAAAAATTGTATCTCACCGCGCCGGAGATGCTCGAATGCACCGCGCGTGTTGTGAGCTGTACGCCGAACAAAAACGACGGCTATGACCTTGAGACTGACCGCACACCGTTTTTTTCGGAAGGCGGCGGGCAGTTGAGCGGCGTCGGGGCGGTTTGCGACCCTGTGCAGGGCTTTGTGCCGGTCACACACTGCTTTGAAGCGAACGGCACGGTGCTGCACCGCACAGGAAAGCCGTTTGCGGTGGGCGAAATCGTCACGCTCAAAGTGGATGCCGCAAAGCGTTTGAAATACACCCAGCAGCACACGGGCGAACACCTGCTTTCGCATGCCTATGACGTGCTGTTCGGCGCGGAAAACGTCGGCTTTCACATGGCGGGAGACGTCGTGACCATCGACCTTGACCACGATTTATCGGATGAGGAGATCGAGGCCGGCGAAAAATACGCAAATGAACTCGTTTGGAAAAACGCGCCCGTGCGTATTTTTAATGTGGACGCTTCCGAGCTTCCGAATCTGCCGCTGCGCAAGAAAAATGAGAAGCTGCACGGCGAGGTACGCATCGTGGAGGTGGAAGACGGTGATCATACCGAAATGTGCACCTGCTGTGGCACGCACTTCATGAGCACCGCACCGGTCGGCCTGATCAAGGTTTTAGAGCATGCGCGGCATAAATCCGGCTGCCGCATCACGTTCGCCTGCGGCGTGCTGGCGCTGGAGCACTTCACAAAAGAAAACGCCGAGCTGCGCCGCACCGCCGCTGCGCTTTCCGTAAAGCCGGACGGCGTGTTCGACGCGCTCGCCCGCAAGGAAGAACAGGTGCAGGGCCTGAACCAGAAGCTCCGCGAGAAAAACGCGCAGCTTGCAAAATTGTACAGCGAAAAGCTGCATGCCGAAGCACAGGAGAATTTCATTGCGGCATACCTGCCGGTCGATTTTGACGCATGCAAAACGATTGCCGAAACGCTTTGCGCGGACGATAATTTCTCTGCTGTGCTGTTCTGCAATGAAAGTGACCGTTTGCGCTACATTTGCGCGCGCGGCAAAAACGGCGCGCTTGACTGCCGCGCCGCCGCACAGAAAATCAACGCTTTGCTCGGCGCAAAAGGCGGTGGCAGCCCCGTGACATCGCAAGGCTCCTGCCCCAAAACAGCTGAGACAGAGCAAAAACTTCGCGAGATTTTATCCGAACCGGTACAAAACTTGAATTAAAACAGATAAAACGCAGACTTTTCACAAGCCTGCGTTTTTATGTACGCGGCAGGGGAATTCCCTTGCCGTTCTGGCTCACAGCTCTGCTTTAATGCGGCTCATCGCGCCTTTTTCCAAGCGTGAGACCTGTGCCTGCGAGATGCCAATTTCCCCGGCGACTTCGGTCTGTGTTTTGCCGTCGATGAACCGCATGGAAAGAATTTTTCGCTCGCGGTCGGTCAGATCGCGAATCGCCTCGCGCATGGCAATTTCCTCCAGCCAGTCGCCGTCCGTCGTGCCGCCTTTCACCTGATCCATAATATAAATGGTGTCGCCGCCGTCGGAAAACACCGGCTCGTAAAGGGACACCGGCTCCACGATGGATTCAAGTGCGATGACAATGTCTTCGGGCGGCAGTTCCATGCGCTTTGCGATTTCCGTGATGTTCGGCTCTTTACCGTTTTCGTTCGTCAGCTGCTCTTTGATCTGCATGGCGCGGTACGCCGTGTCACGCATGGAACGGCTGACGCGCACGGCGTTGTTGTCGCGCAGAAAGCGTTTCACTTCGCCGGAGATCATCGGCACGCCGTAGGTGGAGAACATTACCTCGTGGCTTGGGTCGAAATTATCGATGGCCTTGATGAGCCCGATGCAGCCCACCTGAAAGAGATCATCCGGGTTTTCGCCGCGGCTTGTAAAGCGCTGGATGACGCTGAGCACCAAACGTAAATTGCCGCAGATCAGCTTATCGCGCGCATCTTTATCGCCGTGATGGCTGCGGTCTAAAAGCTCGCGCATCTCGTCATTTTTCAGGGTTTGCAGCTTTGCCGTGTTCACTCCGCAAATCTCCACTTTGCTCTGCGCATACGCATACATAAAAGCACCTCCACAATTTGCAATTTTTGCGGCGCTTGCAAACAGGAGTATGGGCGGTTTTAAGCGGTATAATCAGCTTTAATCAGTTTTGTATGATTTTCACATAGAAAAATCTGCTCAAAATTAAAAAAAGTGGACATTTCGCGAGCGACATGGTATGATTGGGTCATAAGATACGAAACAGCGATGTTCCATGTACGAATATAAAAGAATATGATTATAAAATGTTATGTAAATTGGATTGCTTTGGAGGGGGAGAGAATGAAAGCTTACAAACGGCTTCTTTCCGGTGTTTTAACAGTGGTGCTTTTGCTTTCCGGCTGCGGTGCAACAGTCACAGCGGGATTATTAAAATCGAAAATCGGGTTCATCGGTGAAACGGGCAAAAACAACATGAAGCTGTACGGCGAATTCAAAGACTGGGAGCGGCAGGTGAGCGCGCCGGTTGCCGTTGTGGACAAGGGCATCTATCTGAAACGCAAAGGCGAAGTGCAGCAGCTCAGCTGCGGCAAAAATGATCTTGTATGGGAATCCGAGATCGCGGCGATATACAACGGTCGAATCTATTACGTCGCGCCGAGTTCGACTGTCATGACCACAACGGTAAATTCGGGGTATCAAATTGGGAATACAAAAGGGTATACTCATACTTCGGATTATTCCGTGGTTTCGGAAACCTATCCCGAAAGAGAAGATCGCAAGTTGTTGTTTTCTGCTTCGCTGATCAATTTACCCGGCCTTAAAAAATATGATTATAGAGCTTCTGATTCGTTGAACCAAATCCCGAACACCTGCATGGAAATCCCGGATATCCACTATCTCGGCTTTTTCTGGATCGACCGAAAGCTTGCGCTGGCGGATTATGACCATGTGTTCGAGTATAACATGATGATCGACGAGGTGCGGGCTGTGCGCATGGACGAATATCACCTCTACGAAAATGACGTGTGGGCAGAGGTGCGCGACAACGGCGAGACATTATCGCTCGGCAATTATAAAACCGACCGGCGTTGGAGGTTCGGATTGGACGAGCTGAATAACGAATACGCAAAGCAACTGTATGAGATCTATCAAGAAGAATTATCCGCAGAGCTTGAGAAAGAAAAAGCAGTGAATGAAGCAGTGGGCGCAACGAACTATCTGTGGAGTCCGACTACGCAGCTGCAATTTGATAAGGTCATTGTGGTGAACTCAAAAATTTACTTTTCAGTCGCATACACAAGTACGGATAAAGCGAACAGCTTGCTGCTTTTTGAGTTTGACCCGTGGAACGAAACGCTCTCGTATGCGGATTGTATTCCGTTGAATAAGTATATACATAACAGCGCATTGATCCCAGTAATCCAGCCAAGCACAAAATTGGATTATGTAAACTGAATAAATTTATGTAAATTAAAAAGCGAGCCGTTCTGGTAAAGAGCGGTTCGCCTTTTGTGTGTTGTGTTTAATCTGTCAGAGCGATGATGCGACCAAGTTCGGCAGAAGTTCTGTGCGAGATGGAAATGACGGTGCGGTTTTCCGCTACGCGTTTCAAAGCGGAAAGCACGGCGCGTTCGGTCTCGGCGTCAAGGTTTGCAGTGATCTCATCGAACAGCAGCATGCTCGGTGCGGCTGCTGCGGCTCTTGCGATGGACAAAAGCTGCCATTGACCCTGCGAGAACAGATCATCGGTACAACGCGTGTCGTAGCCTTTTTCCATGCTTTCAATCGTATCCTTGAGCCCGGTGAGCTCCGCCGCAGTGTGCACGGCTTCGTCGCTGATTGTGCTGTCATATAGCGTGATCTGGTCGCGCACGGTGCCCGGCACCATGTGGAACGTCTGCTCCACGCAGCCGAACAGACGGCGGCGTTCATCATCGCGGATATCGGCCGCCGGCACGCCGTGAATGAGCACCTCGCCGCTCTGCGGCTTATAAAGACCAAGCAGAAGCTTGAAGATGGTACTCTTGCCGGCGCCGGTGCGGCCGGTCAGCGTGACCTGATCGCCGTCCATGACTTTAAAGCTCAAGTGATCCAGTACCACGCGCTTATCGTAGCCGAACGTGACATCGCGAAACTCGACAAACGGCACGCTTCCGCTTCTTGCGGTGATGGTCTTCAGCTTATGTGTCGGTACGGTATCGGGATTTTCTTCCAGAGTGAAGAACTCGTTGATGCGGTGGATGCCCGCCAACGCGGACTGGATGGTCTGAATCTCCATGCCAAGGCTTTCAACCGGTGTGAAGATCTGCGAAATGTAGTTGATAACGGCAACAGCCGTACCGGCGGACATACCGAACAACGTCAGCACGGTGGTATTGCCGGAAGCGGAAAGCAGCATGACGACGGCGACGACCACCGCGTTCGTAATGAGGATAACGGGGGAGTAGACGGCATCATAGAAGTTCGTCTTTTCTATAGCGCGGTAGCTCTCATTGATGTACGTGTCATAGCGCTTTTCCATGTACTTCTCTTTGCCGAGGCAGTGAATGGTGCGAATGTTGTGCAGTGTTTCCGGCACGTGGCCCGAAGCGCGGCCCACGGCCTTGCGGTTTTCAATCTGCGCTGCCAGCATATTTTTCTGCACGTGGCGCGTGAAGCAGAACAGGAACGGCAGCAAAACGAGCAATACGATCGCCAGACCGCGGTTTTGAAACCAGATAACGACCAGAATACTGATGATTCTGCACGCATCGGCGAACATACTGATGATGCCGGAGGAGAATAGGGTTTCAACGGTATCGACATCGCCGACAAAGCGGGAAACGAGCGTGCCGGGCTCCTGTTTTGTCATGTTGTCGGCGGTAAGGTGTGTAAATTTGTCCATTAAGTTGCTGCGTAGCGCGTGGGTGATTTTCTGGCCGAATACCACGAGCAGGCTTTCACGCGCGGATTCTGTGAACCCGGTGAGCGCCAGCATGGCGAAATACAGTAGGATACGTGCGAATGCGGCGTCGGTTCCGGCTGTGATGGAGTCCACAATATCGGCTAAGATCAGCGGCGGGATAAGTGCGAACACAACAGCGCCGATAACGGTCGAAACAATGCCGAGGGAAAGGGTTTTTTGCTTTTTTACTGTGTCAAAGATCACCGTTCTCACTTGTTTTTTGCGCGTCATGTTCGGCACCTCCGTTCTCTGTGGTATGGACTTGCGATGTATACAGGTTTTCGTATTCGGGGACGATTTTCAGCAGCTCTTCGTGTGTGCCGGTCACGGCCTTGCCGTTTTCCATCCAGATCACGCCGTCCATCTCCGGGAAAAGGTATAACCTGTGCGAAATCAAAAGCACGATGCTGTCTTTTGCGAGCGCTTGCAAATTGACGAACGCCTGCTTTTCCGTGTTCTTATCGAGCGCGGAGAACGGATCGTCCAGAATGAGGATCGGCGTATCGTGGCACAGCGTGCGGGCAAACGCAAGGCGCTTTGCCTGACCGCCGGAAAAGTACGCGCCGCCGCTGCCGATGAGCGTATTTTTGCCGTCGGTCATTTCCGCGACCTCCTGCTTCATGCACGCAGCGTTTAAATACGTATCGCTGTTTTTGCTGTCGCCGAGCAGAACGTTGTTTTCCACGCTGTCGTTAAAGAGCTCCGGGTCGTGCCCAAGGTAGCCGGCGATGCCCGTGCGCACGCTTTGCTCCATGTTTTGCAGCTCTGCGCCGTCCACCGTGATGTGGCCTTCGTACGGATATTCGCACAAAAACGCCTTGCCGAGCGTTGATTTGCCGCATGCGACTGCGCCGGTGATGCCGATGATCTGGCCCTTTTTCGCCGAGAACGAAATATCGTCGAGAATTTTCTTGCCGTCCGGGTATGTAAAGCTCAGGTGCTTGACCTTGAGCGCCTCAATGGGCTTTTTCTTTACTTTGACTTTATCGGTCTCGTTTTCCTCTTCCTGCGGTAGCAGGGGCTTGATGCGGTTCCAAGAGACCTGCGCCTTGTGCACCGCATTAAAGAGCTTTGCGGCGCTGGAGGATTTTACGGAAAGCTTTACAAAGCATACAAGGAACGTTGTAAACGAAGCAATACTCCATGCTTGCCAGCCGGTACCAAGCACATTCTTCTGACCGAAATACAAAATGAAGAACACGCCCGCCATAGAGATGATGCGGTAGATCGGCGGCATGGCAGCGTTCCAGATGTTTGCTTTCACGGCTGCTTTTTCATAGCTCGTCAGGTTTTCTTCGTATACGGCCTGACGCTTTTTTTCAAGACCGAAAACGCGGTAGATCATGGCGTTTTCTGCACGGTCCAGAGTAGCGGTGCTCAGCCGGCCGGATTGCTCCTTGTACGCCGCGCCGGCTTTTTGAATGACTTTTTTCATCTTTTCCGCCGTAACATACGAGATCGGCGGGAAAAGCATGCACAAAATAGTCAAACGCCAATCATACCACAGCAGCATGCAGAGGTATGCTGTCAGCGCCACGCCGGTGTCGAAAATCTCGGTCGTGAATTTGCGCATGCCCTCCACGCAGTCGTCTACGTCAAGAATGGCTTTCGTCATGATATTGCCTTCGCCTTCTTCGCGCAGGCTTGCACGGCTTTTTTTCACAAGACTGCCGTACAAAGTTTCTTTCATGCGGCGATTCACATTGTTTGCAAAGCGGCGTACGTAAAAGCGCTTCACGTAGCGTGAGATCTGCACGACCGCCGTGACGACCGCAAAGCTGATGACGAGCATCAGCATGCCGGAAAACTGTCCGGTGCCGTTTAAAATCTCTACAAGGTACCCGGTCATCGTGCCCTCAAACCACGGTCCGGTCAAAAGACCGATATTGTAGATCAGGCCGGAGACTGTGACAATCAGCAATGCTCTCCACTCTGCCTTAAAGTAAGAGAGGACACGATTCGGTTGAAACTCCGCAGACTTCCTATTTGTCTTCATTTTGTGCCTCTTTCTCTTTTACGCGCTGCGCGACATGCAGAAAACCTGCGCGGCGTTCTTCCTTGGATTTTAAATAGAGGGTGTTCAGTGTTTTGCAGAACACCTTTTTTTCGTCGTCAGGCAGGCCATCGAGCAGCCACTCGTAAAACGAACCCTCAATTTCCGCTTTGGAGTTGCGGAGCGCTTCGGCTTTTTCAGTGGGGTAGAGCAGCTGACTTCTGCCGTCCAGAGGATTCGGCTCGCGGGTGAGGTAGCCCTTTTCCTCCAGCCGCGCCACGCGACGCGCCGTTGCGCCCTTGTCGATCTTCAGCGCTTCCCACATTTCTTTTTGTGTTGTGCCGGGGTTATGCCGTACAAAGTGGATCACATCCATTTCCGCTGTGCCTATGCCGTCTTCTTTCATCGTCTGCACCGTAAACCGATTGGCTTCACGGGCGATCTTGGTTATCTGGCGCTCTGTGCTGTCCATAGAGCTGTGCCTCCGTTTCCGATAAAAGCGTTTAGTTGTATGTTCAACTAAACTAGAGGATAGCACAACTAAAACGCACTGTCAACTACATAAAGTAAATAAAACTTCTTGAGAGTCAGTGATGTCTAATTCTTTTGCTGTAACAAAAGGCGAGCAGCCGGAGATTTTCGCTGTTCGCCCTTTGTGTTATTCGTCTTCTTTTGATTCTTCTTTCAGTTCTTCCGTGCGGGTGTTGTAGATCTCGGTGAACGTGTGTGTCACACCGCGTGATTTATATCCGACCATCGTGTCGAGACAAACGGAATGGATGCTGTTGAAAATACTCTTTTCTATATTCGGATTATCGCGTTTTAAGCGGCGCAATAAAAGTTTTATTTCCTGCCGCTTAGAGACGCTTACGTCATTGTCACACATTGCGCAGTTTTCCGTAAAGCGGCATGCACACTGGATAAACTCCAAATCGTTGTATCTTTTCCATGATAAAATGTCGTCTTCGTGGATACAATACATGGGGCGAATGAGCTCCATACCTTCAAAATTCTGGCTGTGCAGCTTTGGTGGCATCGCCTGTAATTGCGCACCGTAAAACATGCTCATCACAGTGGTTTCCACAACGTCACTGAAATGATGTCCAAGTGCGATCTTGTTGCAGCCGAGCGACTTCGCTTTGCTGTATAAATGTCCGCGGCGCATTTTTGCACACAAATAGCACGGGTTCTTTTCGGTATTGTTTGCCACAGAAAAAATATCGGTCTCAAAAATCGTGATCGGAATGTGCAGTAATGCCGCATTGCTTTCGATTTTCTTGCGGTTCAGCTCATTGTAGCCCGGGTCCATCACAAGGTACACAAGCTCAAACGGAACTTCGCTGTATTTTTGCAACTCCTGCAAAAGCTTTGCCATAAGCATGGAATCCTTGCCGCCGGAGATGCACACCGCAATCTTGTCGTTTTCCTGAATGAGCTCGTAACGCTTTACCGCAGCGATGAACGGCACCCAGATCGACTTGCGGAATTTCTTTTGTATACTGCGCTCAACGCGCTGGTAGGGTTCAAGTTCTCTTTCCATTTTATGTAAACTCCAAATATAGCTTGTTGAAGATCCTCTCAAATTCATCGAGTTTATCCTCGGTCATCGGATGGCTTAAACTGATGCGCCAAGAGTTCAGCGCATTTTTACGGTCGCGGCTCACGGCATACACCGCGCGGAAGGGGGTGTTTTCCACGGGCAGGCGTATTTGCGGCGTAATCCAAGTAGATTATGCGCCGATGCCGCGGCCTTTGAAGCCGGTCAGATCCTTGATGACTTCGCCCGCGATGATGAGTCCCACAACGGACGGCACAAAAGCGTTGCTGCCCGGCACCTGACGGCGCTGCGTGCACTTTCTCTCGGTGCCCGGCGGGCAGATGCAGTGCGTGCGGCAGCTTATGGCCATGTCGTCCACGGGCGTGATGGGCAGCTCTTTGGAGTAAACCACTTTCAGCTTGCGCACGCCGCGCTTTTTCAGTTCATTGCGCATAACCTTTGCCAGCGGACAAACGGAGGTTTTGTATAGGTCTGTTACTTCAAACGCGGTCGGGTCTACCTTGTTGCCGGCACCCATGGAGCAGATGATCGGCGTTTTCGCCGCTTTTGCGTTCATCACAAGCGCAATCTTGCCTGTCACCGTGTCAATGGCGTCCACAATATAATCGTAGTGTTTAAAATCAAACTGGTCGGCTGTTTCGGGCGTATAGAATGTCTTGTATGTGCGCACCACGGCGTCCGGGTTGATGTCTTTAATGCGCTCGGCCGCAACATCCACCTTGTACTGACCGACCGTCTTGCGCGTCGCGTAGATTTGGCGGTTGATGTTTGTCAGGCTGACCTTATCGGCATCGATCAGATCCAGTGCCCCCACACCGCTGCGCGCCAGCGCTTCCACCGTGTAGCCGCCCACGCCGCCGATGCCGAAAACAGCTACGCGCGCATCCTTCAGCATCTCCATGGCGTCACGGCCATAGATCAGCTCCGTTCTGGAAAATTGGTTCAACATATTTCTTCGCTCCTTAGCGTTTGTCTTTATATCGCCTATAAATTTAGTATGCTTTGTAAAGTATACAAAACTTAAACGGGAAAGTCAAGATAATACCGATTATACTGCATCTGCCGTTTCCATGCAATACCGCTTCCTTTTTTAGAGCGGGTGTGCTATACTGTAAACCCAAGATCAAAAGAGTGGAAAAAGGGGATAGTATGGAACAAAACGAAATTTACGCTGCGCTGCCGGGAGTTTTGCTGCCGTGGTACGAGAAAAACGCGCGCGACCTGCCTTGGCGGCACACGAAGGAGCCGTACCGCGTGTGGGTTTCGGAGATCATGCTCCAGCAAACGCGTGTGGAAGCCGTCATCGGGTATTACGAGCGCTTTATGGAAGCGTTCCCTACGGTACAGGCACTTGCAGAAGCCGACGAAGCCCGCGTGTTAAAGCTCTGGGAAGGACTCGGCTATTACTCCCGCGCACGAAATTTGCAGAAAACGGCAAAGCTCCTCACCGAAACGCAAAACGGCGCTTTTCCCGATACCGCCGAAGCGCTCGAAAAGCTGCCGGGCATCGGCGCGTATACGGCGGGCGCAGTGGCGTCCATTTGCTTTGAGCAGCCCGCGGCGGCTGTGGATGGCAACGTGCTGCGCATAATTATGCGCATGACGGCGGACGACCGCCCGATCGACCTGCCGCAGGTAAAAAAAGAGATAGGGGAGGCGCTTTGCAAGGTCTACCCGAAAGGGCACTGCGGCGCGTTCACGCAGGCGCTCATGGAGCTCGGCGCGTGTGTCTGTACGCCGAAAAGCCCCAAGTGCGAAGTCTGCCCCACGCAGAGCTTTTGCCATGCATATAAAGCCGGAAACGTCACAAAATACCCCGTAAGACGTCCGAAAGCCGCAAAGAAAACAGAAGAGCGCACCGTGCTTTTGCTCGAATGCAATGGCAGATTCGCCGTGGAAAAGCGAAGCGAGACGGGTTTGCTCGCCGGGTTATGGCAATTTCCGAATGTACCTCAAAAGCTCGATGCCCAAACCGCCGTGCAAACAGCGCAGAGCTTTCACACCGACCCGAAGGAGCTGGTGCTCGAAACGCACAAGACGCATATTTTCACGCATATTCGCTGGGAGATGACCGGCTATGTGATCCGCTGCAACGCGATGTCCGAAGCGTTTACATGGGCAAGCCTTGCGGAACTTGAGCGCGATTTCGCACTGCCCACCGCCTTTCGGCAATTTTCAGACGAGTTGAAAACACTATAAATAAACAGCAAACAGCCCGCAGCAGGAAAACCCAAGCTGCGGGCTGTGCTTTTATGCGATTTTAGTCGTCCAAAATGCCGTGCATCGGGTTGTTCTTCATCGGCGCGGTGCGCGTGTAGTGTGTTTTCAGCGGAATATATCTGCCCTCGCGACTGGATTTTTCAAAGCTCGTCAAAATCTCCAGCACATGATACTGCTGCTGGCAGTTTGCGCGGAAATCGCGGCCGGTGCGCAGCGCCTTGCACATGTCGCTGAGGCCGAGCGCACGGGAGTTCACGTTGTAGTCGAACAGCAGAGGAATCTCCTTGTAGCCGGCGTAAGCGGGCAGATTGCCTGTGCGCAGACCGGGATCGGAGTGCATTGCTTCCACGTCTTCGGGGCGCATCAAAAGTACCGGGCCGCCGAACGTGTTCGGATCCGGCACAATCATCGTGCCCTTCGTGCCGTAAATTTCAAAGCGTGCGTAGTTCTGCGAGGGATAGTACACGTCAAACGTCGTGAACACCTGCGCAATGGCGCCGTTCGCGAACGTGATGTTGCCGGTGAGGTACGTATCGGCCTCCACGTCGATCTTTTGGCCGTAGTGCGGCTCGGACGTGATCAGACGCTCTTTAAACGACTTTTTCGTCACAGCCGTTACACCGACTGCCTCGCCGATGAGCTGCACGAGCGCCGTCACGTAATACGGGCCCATGTCCATCATTGGACCGCCGCCTCTTTTATAGAGGAAATCCGGGTCCGGGTGCCATGTCTCAGGGCCGTGCTGAATCATTGCGCATGTCGCACCGATGACATCGCCGATCAGCCCGTCATCAATAACCTTGCGCGCGGTCTGGATGCCCGCGCCCATGAACGTATCCGGCGCGCCGCCCATCAAAAGGCCCTTTTCTTCAGCGAGGGCGACAAGCTCGTCGCCTTCTTCCATGTCCGCCGCAAGCGGCTTTTCGGAGAACACATGCTTGCCGTGCTCCAGCGCGGCTTTCGTCACGCCATAGTGCTCATACGGGCGGGTAAGGTTCAGAATAACCTCCACTTCGGGATCGTTGAAGGCTTCATACATATCCTTGTAAATTTTCGGCACGGGGGCTTTTGCGCCTGCTTCAATGTATTCCTTCACCGTCTGCACGCCTTTTTCCGCGCGCTCCGGGATGAGGTCGCATACGCCGACGAGCTCCACCTCTTTGAATACGTTCGTGATGTTTTTAAGGTAAATGCCGCTGATGGCACCGACGCCGATCATTGCAACCTTTACGGGATTTGTGTTTGCCATAAAATTCACTCCTAAATAGACTTAAATGTCCAGCACGTCTCGAATGTAAATTCTGGAGACCTCTGCCGAATGGAAGTTGCCGACCTCCGGGCAGTCAAGTTCCACGCACAAAATGCCGTCGTAGCCGATCTCCTCAAGCGCTGCTTTCACAGCAGGGAAGTCGATGGTGCCGTGGCCGAGCGCGCGGAATGTGCCCATTTTGTCTGCACCCTCTGCGGTCTTCAAAGCGTAGGTGTCTACGTCTTTGAGGTGCATGTACGCAAGGCGCGGGCCGACCTTCTTGATGAGCTCGACGGGGGACATGCCCGCAAGCGTTGTGTGTGCCGTATCGATGCAGAACGAAACATAACGCGGATCGGTGTGTGCCATCAAATAATCAATGTCGCTTTCCCAGAACACGCATGTGCCGTAGTGCGGGTGGAAGCACAGCGTCACGCCCTTTTCCTTTGCGTAAGCGCCGAGTGTGTCCGCAATGGCACAGATTTTATCGAGCACCTCGGGGTTTGTCGGGCGCTCCAGCGGACCGCCGTCACCGAAATACCCGCCGTGCTGGCAGTTGTACCACTTGCCGCCGATGGCTGCGAGAAAATCGATCTGCTTTTTGCCGACCTTGATGTTTTCTTCCACGTCGGTGCCAAAGTGACCGTACAGATTCACAAGCTCCACGCCGCAGCGCTTTTCCATCTCGATGAGCTCGTTCGGGTCTTCAAAATAATCGCCGATAAAGGCGAAGTTTTCCACATAGTCATAGCCGAGGAACTTGCATTCCTTAAAAGACTGCTCCAATTGCTTTTTGGCGGTCTCAGCGTCCTTGGCGGTCAGCCAAGTCCAACCTGTATATGCTGCTTTCATAATCGTATTGCCTCCATGTCAGTCGTCTAAAATGCCGTGCATCGGGTTGTTCTGCATCGGTGCCGTGCGCGTGTAGTGTGTTTTCAGAGGGATATATCTGCCCTCGCGACTGGATTTTTCAAAACTCGTCAAGATCTCCAGCACGTGGTGCTGCTGTTGGTAGTTCGCGCGGAAATCACGGCCGGTGCGCAGCGCCTTGCACATATCGCTGAGGCCCAGCGCACGGGAGTTTTCGTTGTAGTCGAACAGCAGCGGCACTTCTTTGTAGCCGGTGTAATACTGCGGCGCGTTGTGCGCCATCAGACCGGGGTCGATCGCCTGCCCGCTTACCTGATCCTCCGGGCGGTATACGAGCACCGGTCCGCCGAACGTGTTTGGGTCCGGCACACAGATGGTGCCCTTTGTGCCGTACAGCTCAAAGCGGCACTGTGCGCCGGGTGCGTAATGCACATCAAATGTCGTGCAGATCTGCGCCACCGCGCCGTTTGCAAACGCAATGCTGCCCGTCAGATGCGTGTCGATATCGACGTCGATTTTCTCGCCGTAGTGCGGCTCGGACGTGATGATGCGCTCCGGGAACGTTTTTTCGTCATGCCGATGACGCCCTTCGCTTCGCCGATGAGCTGCACAAGCGCCGTCACATAATAGGGGCCCATGTCCATCATCGGGCCGCCTGCGCGCTTATAATAGAACTCCGGGTCCGGGTGCCATGTCTCGTGGCCATGGCAGATCATCGCGCAGTTCGCCGCAACAATGTCGCCGATGTACCCGTCATCGACAAGCTTGCGCACGGTCTGAATGCCTGCGCCCATGAACGTATCCGGCGCGCCGCCCATCAAAAGGCCCTTTTCTTCAGCGAGGGCGACAAGCTCGTCGCCTTCTTCCATGTCCGCCGCAAGCGGCTTTTCGGAGAACACATGCTTGCCGTGCTCCAGCGCGGCTTTCGTCACGCCATAGTGCTCATACGGGCGGGTAAGGTTCAGAATAACCTCCACTTCGGGATCGTTGAAGGCTTCATACATATCCTTGTAAATTTTCGGCACGGGGGCTTTTGCGCCTGCTTCAATGTATTCCTTCACCGTCTGCACGCCTTTTTCCGCGCGTTCCGGGATGAGGTCGCATACGCCGATGAGCTCCACCTCTTTAAATACGTTCGTGATGTTTTTAAGGTAAATGCCGCTGATGGCGCCGACGCCGATCATTGCAACTTTGACCAAATTAAATTCCTCCTTGATGAAAGTAAATCGCCGCCACTCGGCAATTCATGCATCCATTTTTAGGTATATTATACACGTTTCGCATAAAATAGCAAGGTGTTTTACTTAAGTTTCGGGCAAATTTGCGTGCAAGGCAAAAAGCGTCGGATTTTCTTGCTTTTTTACATTTCCTGTGCTATACTGTACTGCGAAAACTGAATGAAAACACCAGGTGCCTTTCGTGTGCTTTTAAAAGCGCATAGAAAAGGGTAAAAGGGAAGCGGGTGCAAATCCCGCACGATCTCGTCACCGTGATAAGGGAGTTTGCCGCCATGGCGTTTTGCCGGTCACTGAGCATCGCTTGGGAAGGCGGCGGCAGATGACGATCTTTCAGCCGGGAAACCTGCCTGTGTGTTGGTACGGGAGTGTCACACTCCAAATCACGAGGAATTGGTTGTACCGAAAATGCTCTGACTATACGCCGGGGTCTTTTTGTGTTGCCGTTCTATACATTTTGTACGTTACAGCAGCGCAAAGGACCTCGGCTTTTCTCATGGGCATACGGTGTATTTGAAGAGGATTCAGATATGCCTTGGTTTCCTGTACCTTTCTTTCAGCGAAAATACGATAAGGGCCGATATTGGCCACGGAAAGGAAGCACAACCCATGAGTAAGCTTACATGGAAAAAGACCGCCGCACTGGTAATGGCGGTTACAATGCTCACGACCGCTGCCGCAGGCTGCGGCAATAACGCGTCTTCGAGCGCATCTTCTGAGGAGAGCAGCACTTCGTCCACAGTCGAAAGCAGCGCGGCGAGCGCAACCGAGGAGGAAACAGACGAAATGGCAGCGAAGAATGTTGCGGATCTCATCGATGCAATCTATGTGCAGGAGCGCAATGATAATACCGATGAAGAATGCAAAGCAGCAAAAGAAGCTTGGGACGCGCTGACCGATGCGCAGAAGGAGCTTGTGGAAGGCGATAACGCCGACCCGGATTATTTCGGCCGCGATACGGGTGACGCCGCGCAAGACGACCCGCGCAACGAAGACGAAATCGGCGAAAACGAGCTGCTCGTTGTCAGCTTCGGTACGTCCTTCAACGACAGTCGCGTAAAAGATATCAAGGGCATTGAGGACGCTCTGCAGGAAGCCTACCCGGATTGGTCTGTCCGCCGCGCGTTCACCGCACAGATCATCATCAACCACGTGCAGGCGCGTGACGATGAGAAGATTGATAACATGCAGCAGGCGCTTGATCGCGCTGTTGCAAACGGTGTTAAGAACCTCGTTGTGCAGCCGACGCATCTCATGCACGGCGCAGAGTACGACGAGATGAACGAGTTGCTTGACCGATATAAGGATAAGTTTGAGAGCATCGCTGTTGCAGAGCCGCTACTCGGCGAAGTGGGCGACGACGCGACGGTTATCAACGCGGATAAGGAAGCTGTTGCAAAGGCCATCACAGCTGAAGCTGTGAAAGCCGCCGGTTATGATGACGTCACTGCTGCTGCAGAAGACGGTACCGCGTTCGTCTTTATGGGCCACGGTACGGCGCATGTTGCAAAGGTCAGTTACAGCCAGATGCAGACCACCATGGAAACGCTCGGCTACACGAACGTATTCGTCGGTACCGTTGAGGGTGAGCCGGAAGACACCTCCTGCGAAGCCGTTATCGAAAAGGTAAAGGAAGCAGGCTTTACGAAGGTTGTGCTCCGTCCGCTGATGGTCGTTGCAGGTGACCATGCCAACAACGATATGGCTGGCGACGATGAAGATTCCTGGTTGAGCCAGTTCAAGGCTGCGGACTGCTTCGACAGCGTTGATACGCAGATTGCGGGTCTCGGTGAGATTGGGGATATTCAGCAGATCTACATCGACCACGCGCAGGCAGCGATCGATTCCCTGAATGGCTAATCCGTAAACACAGTGCCCGGAGAGAATCGCTCTTCGGGCGCTTATGTTTATAGATTGTTTTAAAAGTAAAGAAGAGGTATAACAAAATGAAAAAGAAGCAGATTACAGCTCTTTTGCTCTCAGCGCTCCTGATCTTCGGGTGCAGCGCGTGCGCAGGCAATACGAATGAAAGCAGTGCGTCTTCCGAAACTTCCGTTTCAAGCGCAGAGCCCACCCCCACCGAAGAGCCGGACGTTGTGCCGGAAGACGGCGTGTACACGGCAGAGTTCAAAACGGACAGCTCTATGTTTCAGGCGAACGAAACTTGCGAGGGCATGGGTACGCTGACAGTTGAAAACGGCGAGATGACGTTCCACGTCAGCCTGCGTTCTAAGAAGATCTTAAATCTGTACCTCGGTACGGCAGAGGACGCAAAGCAGAACGAAAGCGAATGGCTTCAGCCGACCACCGATACCGTCACCTATAAAGACGGCACATCGGAAGAAGTCTACGGCTTTGACATCCCGCTGAAAAGTGTCGATAAAGATTTTGACCTTGCGCTCATCGGCACGAAGGGCACGTGGTACGACCACAAGGTCAGCGTGTGTGACCCGCAGCCGATCGTTGAGGACACCGCAAGCGACGCAGAGGCCGAAGTGCCGGAGGACGGCACGTATACGTGCAACGTCACGCTTGAGGGCGGTTCCGGCCGTGCAACAATCGAGAGCCCCACGGAGCTCACCGTTGCGGACGGCAAAATGACCGCGGAGATCACATGGAGCAGCCCAAACTACGATTACATGATCGTGGACGGCGAAAAGTATCTGCCCGTCAATACCGAAGGCAACTCCGTGTTTGAAATTCCCGTCGCCGCACTCGATACCGCACTTGCCGTTACGGCAGATACCACCGCCATGAGCACCCCGCACGAGATCGAATACACCCTGACGTTTGACAGCGCGTCTCTTACCGCATGAGACGGCTTACAGCGCTTTTAGCGGCGCTTTTGCTTCTGGCTTTCACGGGCTGCGCAGCAAACCCGGCACAGCCTGAGAGTACATCAAGCCCGGCGCAGGCCGATGAAACGCAAGCAGATTTTCAAGTCGAAAGCGCCTATCCGCTTGAATACGCGAAAGAGTTCACCGTGGACGAGTGCACCGGCGGTACAAGGCTCATCACCATTCAGAATGCCCGCTACCTCGTCGTGCCGGAAAACAGTACCGTGCCGAACGGTCTTTCGGAAGACATCACCGTTTTGCAGAAACCGCTTGAAAATGTCTATCTCGTCTCCACGTCTGCGATGGACCCGATTCTGAAGCTCGATGCACGAAGCGCCGTCACGCTTTCCGGCACGAGTGCCGAAAACTGGTATCTGCCGGAAGCGAAAGAAGCCATGGAAAACGGTGAAATTTCCTACGCGGGTAAGTACAGCGCGCCGGATTACGAACTCATCGTGTCTGCAAACTGCGGTCTCGCGATTGAAAACACAATGATCTACCACACGCCGGAAGTGAAAGAGCAGCTTGAAAAGTTTGGCATTCCTGTGCTTGTTGAGCGCTCCAGCTATGAATCCGACCCCTTGGCACGCATGGAGTGGGTGAAGCTCTATGGCATTTTATTTGATAAAGAGGCAGAAGCCGAAACGTTCTTCAACGAGCAGGTTCAGCGCATCCGGCCGCTTTTGGGGCAGGATACCACAGGCAAAACGGCAGCGTTTTTCTCTGTGACGTCGAATAACCTCGTCACGGTGCGTAAATCGAACGATTACGTTGCGAAGATGATTGGCATGGCGGGCGGCGAATACGTTTTCTCCAATCTTTCCGATAACGGCAACAACCTCGCAACAATCAATCTTTCGCTCGAGGAGTTCTACGCCGGCGCGAAAGATGCAGATGTTTTAATCTACAACAGCACCATCGAGGGCAAGATTGAAACAACCGAGCAGCTCTTATCAAAATGTCCCATGCTGGCAGATTTCAAAGCCGTGCAGAACGGCAACGTCTGGTGTACCACGCAAAGCCTGTTTCAGGAAAGCATGGAGCTGCCCGATTTGATTTTGGACATGAACCGCGTGTTCACGGCGGAAAGCCCGAATGCGGTCAACGAAGATGAACTGAAATTTCTGACACATGTAAGCTGAGGAAACCATGAAACTAAACGGCACAAAGCGTCTGACAATTTCATATCTTGCGCTCACGGCTGCATTGCTCGCGCTGTTTATGCTGAACATTTTCTGCGGCAGCACGGCCCTTTCGCCGAAGGACATTTTAAGCACGCTTTTCAGCGCGGAGAATAACGCACTCGCGCAAAAGATCATATTTGGTTTACGCCTGCCGCGTGCCGCCATGGTCGTTTTGCTCGGTGCGGCGCTGTCCGTTGCGGGTTACTTATTGCAGACTTTTTTTGCAAACCCTATCGCCGGGCCGTTCGTTATGGGTGTTTCCGGCGGTGCAAAGCTCGCCGTTGCACTAACGATGGTCGTGCTTTTAAATCACGGCTTGTTCACAAGCTCACTCACGCTGATTTTAGCTTCATTTGTCGGTGCCATGGTCGCTATGGGCTTCGTCTTGGCCGTTTCACAGCGCGTAAAGCGCGCAGGCGTGCTCGTTATCTGTGGCGTGATGATTAGCTATATCTGTTCGGCTGTCACGGACATTGTTGTTGCATTTGCGCAGGATTCCAACATCGTGAATCTACACAACTGGTCGATGGGCAGCTTCTCCGGCATGACGTGGGAGAATGTCCTCACGGCGGCTTTAATTGTGTTGCCATGCCTTGCGCTTTCGTTTATGCTTTCCAAACCGATGGCGGCGTACCAAATGGGTGAAGCCTATGCGCAGAGTGTCGGCGTTTCCGTGCGTCCGTTCTCAGTCGCACTTGTGTTGTTATCCAGCCTGCTCGCGGCATGCGTCACGGCATTTGCGGGGCCGATCTCCTTTGTCGGCATCGCGGTGCCGCATCTCGTAAAGCGCACACTCCGCAGTGCAAAGCCTTTGCACGTGCTGCCGGGGTGCGTTTTAGGCGGTGCAGCATTTTGCCTTTTGTGTGACCTCATCGCGCGCAGTATATTTGCGCCGACGGAGCTTTCCGTCAGCTCCGTCACGGCGATTTTCGGCGCACCGGTGGTCATTTTGCTGCTTGTGCGCAAGCAGAGAAGGGAGGCGGCAGCATGAGCTATTGTGAAGCGAACGACCTTGCGGTCGGCTACAATTCGCCGCTTTTGGAGCATATAAAATTCGCCGCCGAGCGCGGACAAATTTTGACGCTTATCGGCCCGAACGGCGCGGGTAAATCGACCCTGATGAAAACGCTTGCCGCGCAGCTTGCGCCGCAGGGAGGGACCGTTTTGCTCGATGGGCAGTCCCTTTCGGTATACGCACCGAATGCCCGCGCGCGCAAAATGGCGCTGATGGTGCCGCACACGAACCGCACAGAGCTTACGACCTGCTTTGATGTCGCCGCAGTCGGGCGTTACCCGTATACCGGTCGTCTCGGAATCCTCTCCGAAGAAGATAAAAAGCAGGTTTTCGACGCGCTGCATCTTGTAAATGCAGCCGATATTGCCGACCGCGATTTTGATAAGATTAGCGACGGTCAGCGCCAGCGTGTCCTTTTGGCACGGGCGATCTGTCAGGAGCCGGAAATTCTGTTTTTGGACGAACCGACTTCATTCCTCGACGTTAAAGGTAAAGCGGAGCTCATGACGATTCTGCGTCGGCTTGCAAAAGAAAAGAATACCGCAATTATTCTGAGCCTGCACGAGCTTGACCTCGCGCAGAAGCTCTCCGATGCCGTTGTCTGCGTTTCACTAAGCGGTGTCTCGGACATCATGACCGTAAAAGACGCGTTTCAAAAAGAGAACATACAAAAGTTATATAAAATGTCCGACGAAGAATACACGTTCCTGTTCGGTGAAAAGGAGCCGCCAAAGTTTGAGCACTACATTCGCAGCGGACAAAAATTATTGCGCTGCGGTTACACAACGGGCACGTGCGCGGCACTCGGTGCCGCCGGTGCGGCGCGACTGCTTTTCACCGGCAAGGCCCCGGAAACGGTTGGTCTGCGTACACCGAAAGGCATCGTTGTTGAGGTCGCGCCAATCTACTGTGAGAAGACCGAAACCGGCGCCGTATGCGCCATTCGCAAAGACGGAGGAGACGATATTGACGCCACGGACGGCTTGCCCGTTATCGCAAATGTGACGCTTTTGCCCAATGAACACGGCGTCGTTAAAATCGACGGCGGCAAGGGTGTTGGCCGTGTGACCAAGCCCGGGCTTGACCAGCCCGTCGGCGCGGCGGCCATCAACCACGTTCCGCGCGAGATGATCACCGAAGCCCTCTTAAAAGAAGCCAAAACATTTGAGTATAAAGGCGGCTTTTCCGTGCTTGTCTCCATCGAGGGTGGGGAAGAGGCCGCGAAAAAGACGTTCAATCCACACATCGGCGTCATTGGCGGCCTTTCGGTGCTCGGCACCAGCGGCATTGTGGAACCGATGAGTCAGCAGGCAATCGTCGATACGATGCAGCTGGAAATTCATCAGGCTGCGCTCAAAAACGGTGCGCGCCGCCTGATTCTGACTCCCGGCAACTATGGCCTCGATTATCTGCGTGAAACCTACCCCGCGCTCTTGGATATTCCCATCATAAAGTGCTCGAATTTTATCGGTGATGCGCTCGATGCCGCCGCAACAGAGCACTTTGAAGAAGTTTTACTCATCGGGCATATCGGTAAGCTCGTGAAGGTCGCAGGCGGTATTATGAACACGCACTCCCGCATGGCGGACTGTCGCACGGAGCTTTTCTGCACGTATGCGGCGCTTGCGGGCGCGAAAAAAGAGGTGTGCGAAGCGCTGATGCAGGCGGCCACAACCGATGCCTGCCTTGATATTTTGGATCAAAACGGCCTGCGAGAACCCGTCATGCACGGCCTGATAAACGCTGTGCAGCTGCACCTCGAGCGCCGCGCAGCGGGTGCATTCCAAGTCGGCGCGGTGCTGTTTTCCAATCAAACCGGCCCCCTTGGGCAGACCGAAACCGCAGAAAAATTGCTGCAAAAGTGGAAGGAGTCGTAAACATGGTACATTTTGTCGGTGCCGGCCCAGGCGCGCCGGACCTCATCACGCAGCGTGGCGCGGCGCTCTTACAGACCGCCGACTGCATCATCTATGCCGGCAGCCTTGTCAACCCTGTACTTTTGGGGCTCGCTAAAGCAGATTGCACGATCTACAACAGCGCCAAAATGACGCTGGAAGATGTGATTTCCGTCATGCGCGAGAACGAAAAAAACAACAGGATAACAGTTCGCCTGCACACAGGTGACCCGTGCCTTTACGGCGCAATCCGCGAGCAGATGGATAGGCTTGATGCAGAAAGCATTCCCTATGACGACACCCCCGGTGTCTCCAGCTTCTGCGGCGCGGCGGCAGCTTTAAACGCAGAATATACGTTGCCGTCTGTCAGTCAAACGGTTATCATCACGCGCATGGAAGGCCGCACGCCCGTGCCGGAAAACGAAAAGCTGCAAAGCCTCGCCACGCACGGCGCGACCATGGTGATTTTCCTTTCAATCGGTTTGGTCAATCAGGTGCAGCAGGCGCTTTTGCAAGGCGGCGCTTACACGAGCTCCACCCCCGCAGCAGTCGTCTACAAAGCCACGTGGCCGGAGGAAAGAATCGTGCGCTGCACTGTCGGTGATTTGGCCGAAAGCGTGCATAAAGCGGGCATCACCAAAACGGCGCTTATTGTCGTCGGAGATTTTCTCGGCACACAATACGACCGCAGCAAGCTCTACGATCCCACATTCACGACGGAATATCGGAAAGGCAGCAAAGCATGAGCTGCGCATATATCGCTTTCACCGAAACCGGACTAAAACTCGCAGAAAGTCTGGCTCTTTCGTACCCGGGCAGCATCAGTCGCGGCGGTAAAAACGGCGTGAAATTATCCGATTGGACAGCCGAAAACTTTCAAAAATCCGATGCACTCATCTTCATCGGCGCTGTCGGCATCGCCGTGCGCGCCATTGCGCCGCATTGTAAAAGCAAGGCGACCGATCCCGCTGTGATTGTGCTCGATGAGCGCGGTCGGTTTTCCATTCCGATTTTGTCCGGTCACCTCGGCGGCGCAAATGACCTTGCCAAGAAACTCGCGAGCATCTGCGGCGCAGTGCCGGTCATCACGACCGCGACCGACGTCGAAGGCGTGTTCGCCGTAGACGAGTGGGCGAAAGCGCAGAACTGCCACGTGCTCGAGCCTGAGCGTATCAAAACCGTCAGCAGCACACTGCTCGCCGATAAAGTGGTTTATTATGATTCGCAGTGGAAAATCACAGGCACTCAACCTAAAAATGTTTTCCCAGCAGACGAGAACCATCAAGCCGATTTTTCCGTAACACTCCACCCGCAGAGTGATGCGCTGCACCTCGTTCCAAAAATCTGCGTGCTCGGCGTCGGTTGCAAACGCGGCACATCGGCCGAACATATCGAAGCAACATTTAAACAATTTTGTAAAGAAACAGGCTTTGCACCGCAAAGCATCTGTGCGTGTGCGAGCATAGACCTCAAAAAAGATGAACCGGGGCTTTTGGAATTCTGTCAAAACCATGGCTTTAACATCCATTTTTATACAGCCGAGGAGCTCAAAAAAACGTCCGGCGAATTCACATCATCTTCATTTGTGCAGCAGATAACGGGCGTTGACAACGTCTGCGCCCGTGCGGCCGTGCTGGCGTCGGGCGGCGAATTGGTGATCGAAAAGCACATATACAGCGACGTGACGTTCGCCGTCGCCGCAAAACCCTTTACCCCGGATTGGAGCGTGTAAAATGAAGCGAAATCTCGTTTATGTCGTGGGCCTCGGCCCCGGCGACCCGCAGTTTTTGACCGCACAGGCGAAAACGGCGCTCGAAAACGCCGACGTACTATGCGGCTACACCGTCTACATCGATCTTATCCGCTCGTTTTATCCCGAAAAAGAGGTGCACGCAACGGGCATGACAAAGGAGATCGACCGTTGCCGCTGGGCGCTTGAGACCGCGCAAAGCGGCAAAACCGTGGCGCTTGTCTGCTCGGGAGATGCCGGCGTATACGGCATGGCGAGCCCGATTTTGGAACTTGCACCCAATTACCCGAGCGTCGAGATCGAGGTCATTCCGGGACTTACGGCGGCGCTCAGCGGCGGTGCGGTTTTAGGCGCACCGCTTGCGCATGATTTTTGCGTAATTTCCCTTTCCGACCGACTCACCCCATGGGAGATAATTGAAAAGCGCCTTGCCTGCGCCGCCATGGGCGATTTCTGCGTGGCAATCTACAACCCGTCCTCGAAAGGCCGGCCCGATTATTTACAGCGTGCCGTCCGCATTTTGCTCCAAAACGGCAAATCGGAGGAGACTGTCTGCGGCATTGTACGCAACATTGGAAGAGAAAGGCAGCAAAGTGAGATCATAACACTCCGCGAACTTGAAAACAAGCAGGTCGATATGTTCACGACTGTATATATAGGCAACAAAGCAACAAAGAATATCGAAAGCAAAATGGTAACGCCAAGGGGGTATCGCACGGTATGAAAGCTGTGGTGTTCAGCGGAACGACAGAGGGCAGACAGTTTTCAAAAATTTTGGCAAACCTCGGCGTAGAAGTTCTTGTCAGTGTTGCAACAGAGATCGGCGCAGAAGAACAAGACGAGAATGAAAATATCACAATTCATGTAGGCAGATGCACTGCCGCAGAGATGACGAAACTTTTGCATGGTGCGTCAATCTGTGTGGACGCAACGCACCCCTATGCAACAGAAGCCACGCGCACCATTTGTGAAGCGTGCGAAACGACAGGCGTTGAGTACCATCGATTGCTCCGTACCGAAAGCGAATTGCCGAAGAACAGTATCGTGTTTGAAACAGCAGCAGAAGCGGCAGAATATCTCGAAAATACTGCCGGGAATATCTTGCTCACGACCGGTGCAAAGGAGTTGCCCGCTTTTAAAAATCTAGATATAAAGCGGATTTTCCCGCGTGTGTTGCCCACGCTCGACGGCATTCGCGCGTGCGAAGCCCTCGACATTCCGCACCGCAACATCATCGCCATGCAAGGCCCGTTTTCACTTGACCTCAACCGCGTGATCCTTGAACAATTCAACATTCAATGGCTCGTTACAAAAGACGGCGGCGCAGTAGGCGGCTTTATGGAAAAAGCAAAAGCCTGCGCATACTGTGGTGCACGCCTCATTATACTGCGCCGCCCGAGGGAGAACGGAGAGACAGTTGAAAGTATCCTTGAAAGGTGTAGAGAATTGCTATGAAAATCACTTTAGTCGGCATAGGGGGCGGCACATTCGACAGCGTAACAATGCAGGGAGCAGAAGCTTTGCATGAAGCCACACTCATCATCGGCGCAAAGCGTTTACTCGAAAACTTGCCGGATTTCTGTACGCAAAATCGTATCGCAATGTATAAAATCGGTTGAAACAACAAAAGAACAAAATATCGCACTTATATACAGCGGTGACACCGGGTTTTATTCCGGCGCCTCTGCACTGTGCCGCGTGCTCGATGAACGCCATATCGGATACACCGTGATTCCGGGCGTTTCCAGCGTACAGTTGCTTTCTGCTGCCATCCACGAACCGTGGCAGAACTGGAACCTTGTCTCCGCGCACGGCTGTGCATGTGACCCTGTTGCTGCGTGCAGCATGGGCAAGCCCACATTTTTCTTAACGGGCGGTGAAGTAACTCCCGCAGTGATCTGCGCGAAACTCACCGAAGCCGGGCTGGGAGACGTGCAGGCGGTTGTCGGTGAAAATCTCGGTACACCACAGCAAAAAATCAGTAAGAATGCAGTACGAAAAATATCTGAAAGTGTTTTTGCACCGCTATGTGTGCTTCTTGTAGAGTCGTGTGAAGTACCCGTGCGGCGTGTGCCGGGTTTGGCGGATGAAGTCTTCATCCGCGGCAAAACGCCCATGACAAAGCAGGAGGTTCGCGCTGCGGCACTCGCAAAGCTTGCCGTTAAACCGACCGATATTCTCTGGGACATCGGCGCGGGGACCGGCAGTGTCAGCATAGAAATGGCGCTTGCTGCGCCGCTCGGATACGTGTATGCCGTGGAGTGTGACGCAGCCGCCTATTCACTGATAAAACAAAATCGAGACAAATTTTATGTACATAATTTGACACTTGTAGAGGGCAAAGCGCCGGAAAAATTAACGGGTCTTCCTGCACCGGATGCCGTGTTTATCGGCGGCAGTAAGGGCAATCTGCCCGAGATCATAGATGCTGTATTGACCGCAAACCCGAGTGCTCGCCTGTGTGTTTCCGCTATCGCGCTTGAAACGCTGCAAACGGCGCTTTCATCTTTTGCAACCCACGGCATGACTGCGCAAATCACACAAATTGCCATAAGCCGCAGCA
>ENA-ORLY01001389-ORLY01001389.1-human-gut-metagenome-genome-assembly--contig:-NODE-1389-length-29019-cov-8.387706_pt1 | contig 29019 bp, 35 predicted proteins | sample MGYA00243071_ERZ508832 | MGnify/ENA primary metagenome ERZ508832 (study PRJEB26277, sample SAMN04329777) | human gut metagenome | biome: human-associated habitat | host: Homo sapiens | place: USA... | reverse complement strand
GCGGCTGCATATCGCTGTCCAGCACGACCGTGTAATCACCCGTGCGCGGCAGCAGCTGCATCTGGGCTTCAAACAGGTTGAACAACCCCGTGTTGGCGCGTTTTTTGCCGCAAAGAATGTTGTCCAGAATTTCATCGGTGCCGTTGCTGTCGTAAAAACAGACATTGTAGGCAGGAATTCTCAGCCCCGAATCCTTTACAAATTTCTCAATTTGATCCATAGAACCCTCTCACGCTAGATCATCAAAGCCCAACTGCCCGTCACAGCTTGTGCGCTGCAGCAGCGGCGGGCGGCTGCAAAGCAGTTCCAGCGCCGCACCCGCGTCCACCAACCACGGGCGCACCTGCTCGTGGGAAAGCAACAGCGGCATACGGTCGTGGATGGGCGCTACCGAATCGTTGGGCTCGGTGGTCAGAATGATAAAGCAGTTCACACCACTTATATTATCATAAATGCCCGCCAAGTAAAGCGGCTGTCCCGGCATTTGAAAAAAATATTTGTGCTTGGCGGCGTCCCATTCATAAAAGCCAGTGGCAGGGATCACGCAGCGCTGGAAGGCAATACTGCGGCGAAACATCGGCTTTTCCGTCACCGTTTCGGCACGGGCATTGATGATTTGTTGTCTGCCGCGGAAACCGGGCAGCCCCCATTGCTGGAACTCGCCCACGATCTTCTCCCCGTGTGAAACCAGCACCGGTGCTACCTGCGAGGGGCAAATATCTCCTGCCATTGGAAAATTGAGTTCGTTTCCCTCGCTGCGGCGCTGTGCATCGCGCACGATCTGGCGAATCTCTTTATACTCATCGGCAGAAAACTGATACCGTCCACACATACGCGATGCTCCTTTCCAATCAGCCCACTACAATGCCCGCAATGCGGAATTCGTCCTCTGTCTTAACAGAAATGGGAGCGTAGTTCCTATTGAGGGAAATCAAAGTAATGCCGTTTTCATCTTTGTGTAACTTCTTGCAATATCCTTGGTCGTTCAGCGTACACAGAATAATGTCACCATTATTTGCATCCTGCGTCGCTTTAGCCCACACGGTCTGACCGTTGATAAATCTCGGCTCCATCATGCTGCCAACTATCAGACTGCTATCGCAGTTCTTCCAGATAATAAATGTAATCCAGTGATTTCAGTGCTTCTATAATCTCACGGTGCGTTTTGTACTTCTTCAGTTCGCTGCTGCAAATTGTAATGGTAACCGTATATACGCTTAGCCCGGAGCCCACATAAAACTCGAAAGGCGCAATAAGCCACAAATTGCGATAATTCCCCTTCGATGAATCTGTCAGATGCCATCTGTTTGAACCATTCGGAATTCCAGAATCGTTGCCATCACGGTCTATTCCTCATCCGAATTAATATCTACCTTCTTCCATTCACACAGCTTTCTCAGAATCTCTCCTATTTCTTTCCGCTTCTGTCCGTAAAATACTTTTCTCCGATATTTCGGTGCAAATGCGACACTATTCTCTATCACACAGAGCTGTATGAATACCGACACGGAAAAATGCTTATGCATTTAAGATTTATCTTTGAAACATTGAGTGAATTAAACAGTCCCGGAGAATATATGCGTTACTATCGCCAACTGAGGGAGCTCACCACAAGGCAACTTGCAGAAAAGTTAAACATTGTACCGGCAACAGTTCTTGCCTATGAACAGGGGCGTTTCCCGATACCGTATGAAATTTCCATAGCTGCGGCTGAAATGCTACATATATCCGAAGAACTACTGTTTGATGATTTTTGTGTTTTCATAAGTGCGCCATATACAGAACTATTACATACGGTCAGAAAGCGTTATGGACTTAGCCAAGTTGATTTTGCACAAAAAGCCGGTATCAGCCCGAGCATCTATACAAAATGGGAGGCGGGTAACCGCAGACCGTCAAGAAAAATGTATCGGCAATTGGTAACTACATATCCCGAAATTAATATATGAAAATACAGCGTATCTGTTTTTTCCACAGGTACGCTGTATTTTTTATCGGCACATTGGTGTTATTGCCCGTTTTTCAGTAAAATAAAAGTACAATAAGACATAGGAGGAAAACAAAATGGAAAAATCATTATTTGAACAAATGGGCGGTACCTACACACAGCAAGGAGATTATATTCTGCCTAATCTCATATTACCTGTCGAAGAAGAGCAACCCATCGGTATATGGGGGCAGCGACACTTGCACTACATTAAGCAACATCGTAGAATACGTTATACGGAATTGTTTACAAGTGGCAAGCTAAATGCTTACCTTGCAGAACTCAACAATGAAGCTGAAGCAATGTTTTCCCGACTGATAAAGCAAATGGCAGAAAAGCAAGGCATAACTGAACAGTTGAAAGACAAAAATCCAATGGAATGGGTGCAACATATGAACAACATTCAGGTGTGTGCAAGAGAGATCGTAAACACAGAACTCATATATTCATAATGATTATACAACCCACAGATTCAAATGAGTCTGTGGGTTGTATCATTTTATTTATTCGGCACGATAATTGTCAGCAAATTTTTCCGTTCCTTGGTTGTAAGTTTCAGTTTGCCGTTGTTCACATATAGTTTATCAAAAAAGCTTTTTGGATGTCTGACTTTCCCCGGGCGAAAATGGTTCTTTATCTGAGAACTTACAACAATTCCATTACCCAAAAATCTTCCATATGATTCGAATAGGCAATTTCGTCTTGAATGGTTTTTACATAAGAGAAACCAGATTTTTGATAAGCACGGATGGCTCTTTGATTCCATGCGGCAACTCTTAGTAGTATTCTTCCGGTATGTCCTGTGAACTCACGCAGTTCTCTTACGCACTGTTTTACGAACAAACTTCCGTTGCCTTTGCCGCAAAACTGTGGAGCCATTGACCAACCAACCCATAAGTCTGTACCATCAAGCTGACAGGTCACTTGTCCCAAAATTGTTTCGCCGTCAACTAAGCAAAACTGTTCTGTTCCCCATGTGGAATCATCAAAAAGATACCCATTTGGATGATTGGTGAAGTTATAAGCATCATATGGCTTTTCATATTCCCAGTGAGCTATTTCTGCGACTGTTTCTTTGGTTAAAGGTTTGAGTACCCCACATTCTAATCCAATGGGCGAAATGGCTTTCTCGTAAATATACAGTTGATTCTCTGGCGATTTTTCATTGACATTATTAAACCCCATTGCCTCCCAGAACGGTTTTCCGGTAACAGGATCGGCAGTTAAGTACATCATCTCAGCACCGTCAATGTGGAACAATCGCTCCAAACGCTTAAAGATCATCTTACCATAACCCTTGCGACGATGGTCTGGATTTACATAGAACTCCATAATGTATCCATATCCGGGTTTAATAAAGCCCTCGTGATTTTCATGGTCGATTTTTCCGTAAAGGAAACCAATCGGCATTTCTCCGACATAGCACAATTCTAAATGGCGATCTGTCGGTCCTTGCATGGCAATGATACTGTTGATCCATTTCTGCTGAAACTCTTTCGGTAGTGGGCGTTCGCTATGCTCATTCATCTCATCAATATATTCATACATCAGCGACTCAAACACCTTACAATTTTCTGCATTATCCGCAGAGAGCTGAACATACTTGATTTGTTTTTCCATCATATTTCCTCCAAAGTTTTATACGGAGGGTTAGAAAACGTGAACCCTCCATACACGATTCATTTTCATATATCATCACCCTTTCTGTTTCATTCGTTTTTATATTCAAACATCAAAATATGATGTTGAAACCATGAAAACTATCCTATATCTGATTGCATTTATTCACATACTTTGCTTGGTAATCCGAAATATTTTTGCACGGATATTCCGGGCACTTACTGCAAGAATCGATATCATGCTGTTTACAGCACTTGATAAAAGGACACTCTTTGCAAAGCTCAAAAACCTTGCCTGATCTGCCGCCGTTGCAGTTAAACTTTTCAAGCGGAATGTCCAGTCCGAAATTTTCTTTATAAAAGCTTTGAGACTGTCTCCGCAGGTTATCATCGTTTCTCTGTGTCGCAATATAGGTAACGCATTTAGAGCAGTCATGTCCGCAATAGCAGAGATTTTCTCTGTGATATTTTTCATATACTTCTTTCGTTAGTCTCCAATGATATTGTATTTTACCTTTTTGCGGTTGAGGCAATTTTTCTTCCAAAGCAAGTGTAAAACTATTTTTCTCCCACACACGTTTGGAACGAATATTATAATCTTCACACATACAATGTAAAACATCTACTTTTTCCTTATTGAAAGCAAAATCTACTAACATACTAATAAGCAAAGTCCCTATCCCTTTTCCCCAATAGTCTTTTTCTCCAATACACATATCAATTCTTCTAACATCCAAGTTTTCATCGTACATTGCTTTCACTTGGGGCAAATTCATTTTTTGCAGCCAGCATTCGCCAATCGTTTTTCCATTTACTTCAATAGCAAAGCATAAGTTATTTTGCGAAATTCCGCCATAAATTTGATGTACCACCTCAGGCGAATTCTCGTTAACGTCATCCCCCTCTGACCAGTATAAAACTTCCGGATCGGAGTTCCATTTATAAAGCAATGGCAAATAGTTATCTGATAAAGGGCGAAGTATAATTTTGTACTCATCATTTCCGCCATATAGTGTAATATTATGCGATTTAATAATACTCATTTTTCAATTCCTCTTTTTGTTTTTTCGTACTGCTCCTTTGTGATAAGAAAATCAACCATTCTGTTTTTATGACCGGTCTGAATAAATCCCGCTTTCAGATGGAGATTTATAGCCGCTTTTCTGCTCTCCTCAAAATAATTATGAACCGCTTTGGCGTTCATTTTTGTAAAGGCATGTTCTAAAAGGAGATTCAATGCGGGAACTGAATATCCCATACCGCGATACTTTGCTTCTATGATAATCCCCATTTCAAACCAATCATTCCTTTCGTTTTTATGAAGGCTTACTTCACCGATAAAAGCATGACCTTTATCTCTTTGAATGTAGGCATAAAATCGATCCGGGGTTTTCCAGTATTGATACCATTCATAGAGTTCCTCTGCCGTTTTGTGATAGGTGCAGCCTCCATTATCCCCATATCCCATATTGTAGGACATGGTTGCTTCATCTAAGATAAGATAGCTCCGATAGGAAAGTTCCTTGTCTGACGGGATATGTAATGTTAATTCAGTCATATCGTATACCCCCGGTATTATTCATTCTCACCATACTCATCTGAAAAAGGGCAAGCCTTTATACACTCGTTGCACTCTTTACATAATTCTTCGTTTTTGGCGTGAGGCACTGGGAAGCCGAGAGCTCCGTTTTGCATAGTAAGATTATTAAAAGGGCAAAACAAAACACATCTTGAACAGCCTGTACAAGTTCCGGCAATAACCATTTCCATAACATTATTCATATCATTTATATCCTTTTTCCTTAATTCTTAGATCAACCATTGTTTTCAAAAACGTCAGATCCTCCTGTTTAGCGTTATCAATTCTGAAAGTACAGCCGCATACACTCGGGAAACGCCTGCCGAAAATGACTTTTTCCTTTCCGCCACCACAGGAGCCACAGTTTCCGCAATGGTCTACATATTGCCAACCAACATTTTTGATTTCATCACTTACGGATGCATCCTCATAGGTGGAACTATCATCTGACCACACAGTCCAAAGGTTATTCGGTTCATCAGGATCTGCAATGGCAATAAAGCAAACGCACTCATCGCCCAACATTATCCAATAATAGATTTTGTCTTTCCAACAACCACAGGCATCTCTGTAAAAGGTCAGATCGTTTTTTCTCAAATGTTTAACAAAATCCATGGCGGTTTGCTTCATGTTGCCGGACAAATGTTCCTCAATGTAAGTTTCAATTTGCTTTGTCATTCTTATACCTCTTTTAGTTTAAGTATATGCCACAAATCATTCCCGGTAAATCCGCAGCTTCGATATAATCTTTCCGGATTTGTTTTGTTGTCTGATTTTCCGGAAACCGTCACAAAATCCGCTTTTTCTTTCATTCTCCAAAGCAATTCATTTACGACAAATCCGCCCAAACCATTACTACGGTATGTTTCTGTTACCTGAATCCATTCCAAAACTCCTTCATGTATCTCCCGATCATACTCCCCAATTCCGGAAGCTACAATTTTATTCGTTTCTTTATCGACTACCGCTATCCATAAATCCTCATCATAAACTGCATGTGTAGTATAGCTGTCAATAAGTTCCTCTGTTACAGTAAGATCATAATAACAACTATTTATATGGTCTGCATACTGTTTTGATGTAGCGCAAATAACAGAATACCCTTCGGGCAGTTCGGGTTTATATAAATTTATAAGATTATGCTGTAATCTGAAATAGCGCTCATCATCATATTTATTTAAATAATCGTCATTATACAGTTCGTCATGGATAATCAGCATACCATCGGGAACTGATACAGTCTTAGTTTTCCAGTAGGGGATTGACGAAACTCTACATGGATTTTTCATATAATTTTGCAAATCTATTTGAGTCATTTTGTACACCACCTATCTTAATCATTTCAATAATTTCTTCTTCGGTTTGGCAATTATCATAATCACCTACAAGTTGTCCGTCATAGTGGTATATGATACCTTTCTCCTTATTTCTGAGGAGACATTTTTCCAATTCATCTGCACCGTACCGTTTCGCAAACTCCGCAAAAGCACGAATACGGGGCTATCAAGCATAGAACCGGCGCATGGAAATTCAGTGCATTCCCAGCAACCATTCAAGCCTTTTTCTTTACAACAGTTATAATTCTTACACCAGCCGTGGATTTCACAGCCTCTGTCCTGACAACCAATACAATCTTTATTCTCGGAACAGACACAGCACGCCAATCCGCAATATGCAATAGCGTTCATTCATGTTCTCTCCTTAATTTAAAACTGATTACTCAATTTTTCTGCAATCAACTCTGCATTATTTTCTATCGGTAAAGTGCCGTCAACCCTGATAATCGGGCAGGATACTGAAGACAGCCAAACTTCAACTGTGTTTTCAGCTTTGGATTTAACAAAGTCGAAGAATGCCTTTTCTTTTTCGTATAAATCTCCTCCTTCAAGCATTCTTTCTCCGAATTTGTTGTATGACCGTTCATATACTCTATTAATTCGTGTTTCTTTCGGAGCCTCGATGTAAATCACACACTTGAAGTGAGATACGATATCCCTATTGAAATTTCCTTTGACCGACGCCAAAACAAAGCTATCATTTTCTGAAATAATATTTAGCAGAATACGTTCCACTTCCTCAAAGGGGCGGGGATTTGAATACATATAATTAGGATCGTCTTTTGGGAAATATATATCTTCAATGTCAATAAATCGATAATTCAATTTTTCGGCAAGAGCTTTTCCTAATGTGCTTTTACCTGCACCGTTCAATCCGCAAACTAAAATAACATTTTTCATATTTATTCTTTCTCCCAAACTTCCTGAAAATGTTCCCGGATAAACCAGCTCATCAAACTGTCTGGAAACTGCTTCAAATTATGTTTTTGAATAGTCTGTTTTAAATCGTCATACACATACTGGATTTCATTTTCTGATATTGTATCCCGCGGTCTGATGCGGAAAAGACCCTGCTGTTGATATTCCATCAAGCTGTCGTACAGATCGGGAATCATTGTCACACGGTCAACCTTTACCGCATTCTCACAGACAAAGGTCCCGTTAATCTGCGTAGGATTTCCTACGCTTGGAATATGATCGCATTCATACAAATATCCTTTTTTGCCTTTGTAAATGTCCAAAAAGGCGTCTTTATAATATTCTGAATAATGAATTGTTCCGTCCTTATCAAACCCATACGGATAATAACTGAATGGCTTTGGCACAGGCTTTACTGCATATAAAAGAGCAATTAACGGATCAGCCGCAAAATATATATAGGGTTTTCCATGCTCCGACAAAAACGGTTTCAGTTCGTTTAGTCCTCCGATAGAACTTCCATGATAAAATATCATAACCTAACAACTCCTTTATACCAAGTCGGTATGGGATTCCTCATATTGTCATACCAAGACAGAACCTCTTTCGCCTGATTACACATGGTTTCAATTTTACCTTCCCCAAAAGGAATCGCCCAAGGGAGTGATGATAAAGTATTACTGCTGATATAGAGTGCGAGCAATTTCCAGAACTCCAGAGGCACATCGCTATCAAAATATCCGTTTACCATACCGGAGGCAAAGATCGGAGACTTTTGAGTCCCCCAAACAATACGGTTAAACTCTTCCCACGGATCGCCGTAGTCATTACGGTTAAAATCAATGATATACAACTTTCCGTCCTTACCAATCATCATATTTCCGATATGGTAGTCGCCGTGTTGATAAGTCTGTGGTCTGCCTTTGAGCAAATGGCGATTCTCATTTATGTAGTCGATAAATGCCTGTCCATTTTCATACTTCAAAGGACATTCGTTATATTTCTTTATTTTGTAATCCATTTTACGGTTGAAGCGTTTTTCCCAATCTTCCTGCGTTTCTGAAACTGGTATAAAGTGGATCTTTTTAAGGATTTGACCAGACTGCCAACCATAGGCATACTGCTGGGTATCTGAAAGCGTGGGGATGACCTTCTCTGCATCTTCGCCGTCAATCCAGCTCTGGATGGAATAGACTCCTTCGTCGCAAGTGCCAAACTCGATCGGCTGACACATGGGAACGCCAAGAGCCGACACCTGCTTCATCATCTCAAACTCAGTTTTTTTCTTATCATATTCCGCTATATCTGAAACACGCAGAAGATACCGCATACCGTTCTCGTTGGTTACACAGTATTTCTTATCACTAGACCAGCCTTTGCTTATCGGTTCTTTTGTTACAAAATTCATTTAATCCTCCACAAAAGTCATTTAACCACGAAATGATCGAATCCATATTTTGAATGTTTTTCATATCGGGAATATGTATGAAAATCATTTTCGTTTCAGCCGTATTCTTCTCAATATATCTCAACCCACAATAATACGCATGGTTGCATAGGTAATTACTTAACTTTGAAGACACTTTATAAGGAAGATCGTGCTTTAAAAGACTTTTTTCTAAAACTGAAATATCAAAGTTCGTTCTAATACAATCACCTTCATTACAAGCCGCAGGTTCTATATAGAGCCTGTTTATAACCGGCTTTCGTCCGAAGGAAATTACATACTCTGGTTGAAAAATAGATATTGCTTCAATTATGTCTTGTTCACACGCATCAAAACTGTTTGTAAGTAATTTCTTCTTAATGTTATTGCCACTAGTACTGTCCAACAGTATTTTAGACGAATTATTATTCCCTTTGAACGCAGTAAGCAATATCATATTTTATCTCCTATATGCAAGAATATTTTTCTAATTCCTTTTCCGCATCAGCACCATTAATCCAGCTCTGGATAGAATAGACTCCTTCGTCGCAAGTGCCAAACTCGATCGGTTGACACATGGGAACGCCAAGAGCCGACACCTGCTTCATCATCTCAAACTCAGTTTTTTTCTTATCATATTCCGCTATATCCGAAACACGCAGAAGATACCGCGTACCGTTTTTATCGGTTACACAGTATTTTTTATCGCTTGACCAGCCTTTGTTTATCGGTTCTTTTGAATTAAAATTCATAATGTGTTTCCTCTAGAGATTACAGTGACTACGTAACCCACACACATCGATTTCATTTGCTCAACATATGTACTTTTCCCACTGCAGATCTTTCCGCAGATCAGAAATATTTTCGTCATTTTAGTCTCCTTATCATTTCCTTACTTTCATCAGTAAGAAGTTCGGTTTATGGAAATCTTTCTCCCAGCTTTTATCCAGCTCTATTATTTCCTGTGTTGGAGTAGGTTCAAGCATTGTCTCAATGGCGAATCCAGCCAAACATAATGAGTTGATTATCTCAGAAAAAGTACGATGATATTTTTCCACGCCATTAACTATCCATGTTGTACTGCGTTTTCCGCAACGTGAATAGTCTGTTAATTTGTAGTGAAGTACGTTTCCGTTCTCATCCCTCGCCCAGCTTGCACCTAAGATAGGTGCTGTCGTTAGAGGATGTTCCTGTGAAAATATGAAATATCCGCCCGGAGTTAATACGTCATATACACCTTTTACAAATGCATCAAAATCTTTTATGTAGTGCAACGCAAGAGAACTAAATACCACATCATACCTGTCCTTGATGAAAGATAGATTACTCATATCTGCACGAATGAACTTGATGTCGGGGTGTTCTTCCATTGCAACAGCAAGCATCTTTTCAGAGATGTCTACACCCACAACCACAGACGCTCCCAGAGCCTTGAACTCAGCACAGTTCTCACCATACCCACAACCAAGATCCAAGACCGATTTTCCTGTCAACTCTGGTGAAAGAGAAAATAGAGCAGGCTTTTCCTCCACGTTGTTGGCGCTGTACTGATTACTACGAAGCTTCTTATATCCTTCAAAGAATGTTTGATTGTCGTATATGTTTTGTGATTTGCTCATTTCAAATCCTCCATAGACTCAATTTCACTATCATAAAACTGTTCCTGAAACCTGACAGCACCAGAGATTTCTTCTGCCGTAAAGCTCGTTTCCTCGGGTGCCATTACCAGCTTATCTTCAATATCATTGTGTCGGTGCACAATTCCGATAATCTTTCCGGTAAATTCGGATAAGGGTATATCAACGCCCAACAGATAAACGTCAAGTTCCTCGCCGTCGCCGCCGAGCACGCCGGGAATAAATCCATAGTTGATGGGGTAGATGATATCATCATGTTTCGGGTGAACACTTCCAACAGGTCTATCAATTAAAATAGTCACTGTTTTACCGAGATAGGAATTGACTAGCGCCTTTCTCAAAGTATAGATAATAAAATCGCGTTTTCCTTTGAGGTACTTTTCTCTGCCGCTGTCAATAGGGACTTGCTGGGCAAGGGACACTTTTAAGTCTTCATACTCTTTTGCAGCCGAAGGAGTTTTGTTAAGGTAATCTCTGAAGTTTATGTAGTTGATCCAGTCCATACTGCCCGTTAAAACAACATGGATGAAATGAGTCTGCAAATCTCCCGTGCCGTCATAATAATTACCACAAGCAAACAATAATTGATCTCGGAGGGAAGCCTGTGCATTCGGGCGGTAATAAAAGCCGGCGTCTTTCAGCTGTTTTTCGTAAGATAAGATGTCATCAAAGTCATCGACTGCAAGCGCAATATCAATAATAGGCTTTGCTTTTATTGTTAGAATAGAGGTGCTGCCAACGTGTTGAATGTCTTTGATCACATCACCTAAGATCTCCTTCAGACGGGCAATGGTGTTCTGAGCCTCGATTTCCCACTCTTTTTCGTGTTCGCACAGCTGAACTGTGCCACGTTTTAATCCGATCATATGTTACGCCTCCTTTGCAGCTGTCAATTCCTTCTCCAGAACGTCCGCAAAGCGTTGTATTGGCTCTGCAAGCGTTTCTGCGTAGTCGAAGGTTTGTTTATTTTCCTTGTGATTAAGCGGGATTCTGCGAACCTCCAGAGCGATTCTGAGGGCATCTGGATCCAGGCAGAGATTGTTTTCTAACGCCCACTCTGCCGCATCGGTCTTTGCTATGATCTTTCCGGTGCGCAGCGTATAGATACACCGTGCAATATCCAGCATCCAACCAAATGAGTAGAAGCTACGTCCCGTCTTCTGCACATATTTTCTTATAGTTTCATAATGGTGCTTTACATCGTCATACAGTTCACTGAACTCAGGTGCCTTCAACTGATTTCGGATGTCCTTGCCGCATAGTAAAACGCTGCTTTCAATCAGCTCTGTCATACCGAAGCTGTCGAACGTGTATGTATCGGTTATTCTTTCATCACTGGTACCCCAGTAAACTACGCGATCTGCCATTCCGGTGAGAAAGGCATCCAGTGTGAGCATTCCACCTTCAAAGGAACGGTAATATGGATTGCCAGGTTCTTTCTCAAGTAGCGCTTGTCGTAGACCAACAAGTTTTTGAGCCTGTTCTTCCGTGATCTGTTTATTCGTCAAAACTAAGATATCAATATCGCTCCATCCCAGTCTGAAGTCATTCAGAACAGATGATCCATACAGGTAAATTGACGGTTCATTGCCTTGCAGTATGCTTCTTATTTCACGCACCATTTTATTGACCGCTATTTGTCTGTCTTTTCGCTCCGAATCTGCAGGATGAAGAACATACTTCTGATTTGGATAATCCATCGCTTCGATTAGTTCATCTTCGATAAAATCGTATTTCTCGTACAATGCTCTCGGGGCAGGCCCTTTCTCATCATCGGCTCTAAAAGTGGAAACCGATATCTCTTTTGTCCTATCTAAATTGCAAAGAGCCTCATCCATAAGCATGGAAGCTACACCACAGCGACGGTATTCAGGCGAAACAGCAAGGCAGCAGATCATGTTGTGTCCTCTTGAGAACAGCATAACACCGACGATTTTGTTTCCTTCTTTTACGCAAATAGCCTGCCGCTTACCCATAAATCTGAGAACGGTGGTTTTATACTCATCCAGCTTCTCCTGAGTCTCCAAACCTGGGAAATTCCATCTAACTCGAGTTACAAGACTCATCCAATTTTCGATATCCTTAGGTACTCCATAAAAGAGCTGCACTACATTTCGCCTCCGTTCACCAAATCATTTTTTGCTTCTTTCTCATCAAGCCTATATGTATTTTAACTAATTTAATTTTTGTGTTTCTATATTCATCTCTATCATATTGTACGGTAAAGTTCTGTTCTCTTTTATTATCACTCGTTTTTGTATTCTCCGTACTTTAATAATTTTTCGTAATCTATACCATTTCGCAATTCTCTACGCAAATCTTTATTATTTAAAGCTTGCGCAATATCAGCAGGTACTTCATTTCGTTCTTGTGCAGCTAAATCAAAAAACAACGCTATTTGTTCAGGCTTTGGATTCAATAACCGAAGCATTGCAATTTGTCTGTCAGGAGGAGGTGGATTAACTTTACCGCTTAAAATATCATAAAAGTAAGGTTTCTTTATGCCAAGTGCGGTGTAAAACTTGACATTTGATAAATTTGCCTCTTTTATCATTTGCGCAAGCAAATTACAGAATTTCATAGAATCATCAACAATCAAGTAATCACCACCGTTTCTAAATTAGTATGTAAGTTTACATACTAACACATTATCATATTTTAAAGCAAATGTCAATTTAAAGACCTTTTAATATAGCTTTTGTGCCAACTTTATTGAGTTCCTTTGCAAAAAAGATTATAATATTTTTATAATTTAGGAACAAAATAAGATTTTTGTGTCGTTTATTAAATAGAGAGCATACTCTCTGGAAAGGAGGTGCAAAATATGCCGATATTACTAAAAAGAAAAAACGGCGAAATCACGCCGTTTCGCAATGCAGAATATATTTCTGCGTTCTACTTCATTCCCAAAAGCATTTTGGATAAATGCGGAGAAGAAATAAACAGTATTCCAAGAAATCCAAGAAAACTGCTTCAAGATCGTCGTGCTATAGAAATAGTAGAAAGTGATTTATTTAAGCTGGTAATAATCGACGCTTACGCCTTTATGGTGTGGCCTTTTATGGGGCTTAGCGCAAAAAGGGAAATTTATTCAGGATATGAGCCGTCTTGGAGATATGCGCACGCAGCTTCTATTTGGATTAAAGGAATGGAAGATGAAGGGGTTATCCCTAAGTTACAGGAGATATTAAAAAGCAGCAATGTAGACGAAGACCTCGGATATATATCCGAAGAAGAAATCTCAGTAACATTCACTTGGCTCATTCCTAAAATAATGGCAAAACACAATATGAATGAGATCATTACTGTGGCGGCTGAATATCGCTGCTTTGAAGATTTTGATTACCGAAAGAGCCGACAAAAAATTGATTTTTACCGCAAATGGTATCACACTCGTGCCAAAATATCCGTTGAATCTCTTGATGAATTAAAAGAAAAGTATGCAGAGAACACAGACGGCATAGAGTGGGACATTGCCGACGACAGTGTTAATGTTGAGAGTACCGTATTAGATCCGATTGCAGTCAGCAAATTTTTAGACACTCTTTCTGAAACAGACAGAAAAATACTCACAATGCGAATGGATGATGTTACACTCGAAAAAATCGCAGAAGAATTAGGCTTCAAAACTCACAGTGCTATTCACAAAAGGATCCGAAAAATTGGCTTAGCTTACGAAAAGTTCAGCGGTGAAGATTTGGGATTCAGCAATAAGAAACTTATCTGACAACACCTATTGATTATAAATCGGTAGGTGTTCTTTTTATGCGCAAAAACAGAAAGGAGGTCTTTGGGGTGCAGTACAATCTGATAAAATCGCAGCAAATCAAAATTAAGAACACCCTATGTATGCAATGCGGACACCACAGCTGTTTGATGATAAGTAGTGGTGTCTGCTCTGTTTTTTGGGAAGCAAACAAGAAATCATTAATATCAAGGAGGACAATCACAATGAAAAAATATAAAGAAACATATATCATCGGTGTTGACCACGGCTACGGAAATATGAAAACGGCTAATTGCTGTTTCCAGACAGGTGTGACCGTATATGATAAAGAACCAATTTTCAAAGACAATCTGCTTGTTTGGAGTAACAAATACTATTTGATCGGCGCAGAGCATAAGGAGTTTTCAGCAGATAAAATGCTGGATGAGGATTATTATGTTCTGACGCTTGCGGCAATCTCACGGGAGATGAACATTGCTAAAATCTATTCTGCTGATGTATTGATTGCCGCCGGGCTTCCGCTGACTTGGGTAAGCGAACAGCGAGAAGAATTCAAACGATATTTGCTGAAGAACGAAAGAGTTGACTTTAATTTCAAAGGCAAGGATTATCATATCCGCATTGTCGGTGCAGATGTTTACCCACAGGGATTTGCCGCTATTGTCAATCACTTATCCGATTTTTCAGGTGTAAATATGCTCTGCGATATTGGCAACGGCACGATGAATATTATGTTCGTCAATGATAAAAAGCCGAACCCCCACCGCTGTTTTACCGAGAAATTCGGAACTCACCAGTGTATGCTCCAAATCCGTGAAAATCTGATGAGAGTTCATCACGCAGAGCCACCTGAAGAAATGATTACCCGTGTGCTTCGTTTCGGCACGGCAGATATTGACGGCGACTATCTGAAAACAATCACCGACACCGCAAGAGAGTATGTAGAAGGCATTTTCCGCAGACTTCGGGAACACAGCTATAACTCGAAGCTGATGAAGCTGTATATTGTGGGTGGAGGCGGTTGTATGATCCGCAACTTTGCCGAATATGACGAAAGCCGTATTACTGTAAACGATGATATTTGTGCTACTGCCAAAGGGTATGAACGAATGCTGGAAATGAAATTGATTAAAAACGGCGGTGCGTTATGAGTATCAAACGAATGAGCCTTCGGTTTAACTTGGATAACGAAGCTGACCGCAAGGCTTGGAAGCATTTAAAAAATACAGTAGATTCAAAAAACAAGGCAGTTATTACTGCTATCAATCAATTTTATGAGCCACACACAGAAACAACAGAGGTTATCCGAAAAACTATTCGTGAGTGCTTGCAGAATTTTTCTGCAATACAGACGGAATCAGCACAGCCCACCGAAGCACTGTCCGAAGAAGAAAACGAACTTATGGATTCCCTCGATATGTTTCTCGGTGAATGACGGCATCAGAGTAGTGCCGCTTTTTTATACTCTGAAATATCCTGCGACATCACTTTGATGTCTCTTATTTAACAAACACTTTCATTCAAAAAAGGAGATAATTCTATGGAACAGATTAATAACTATTACAAGAAGAAAACAGTTGATATAAGCGGTAATATTTGCAATGCGATTGAATATTACGACGGAACACAATTTATTGAGCCATTTTTCGACGGTGAAACCGTTGGATGGGTTTGTGATGTGTTTATCAACCACACGAAAAAGAGCTGTGAGATTCTCATTGTATCCACAGACTTCCCGAATATATGGTTAACATTGAGCTTTAATGAATTAGATAAATTCAGGATGAGTATTCCAGCAATTGGTTCACCTGTATATGTAGTCACAATACAAAAGTGTTGGCACAAGCCTGAAAACCTGCCATACAAGGTTTACGAATATTGTTATTGTGATGATTATTTGAAAGACTATGAGCTAGCTGAATTTATGAAAAAAGTTTGATGTCTCACACCATAACAAGCAGGGAACTTGTACGGCAAGTTCCAACTCAAAATCGGCTGTTTAGCCGATTTAATCCTTAGGGACTCCCGCCCCTAACACCCCATTTTGAAAGGAATGATATATCTATCAATAGAAACCCAAAAGAAAAATTTGCCCGAATTGACATTCGGATAAATCAAAAAGATAAAGACAAAATCAAACAACTTGCCGAAAAATGCAATTTATCTATTAGTGAATATATGGTGCAAAGGGCATTGGGATATGAACCGATAACGGTTCTTCCCAATGTCTTTTTTGATTTCTATAACAAATTGTGTCAGCTTGACAACACAGCGGGATTTACGCCCGAAACAGAAAACAAACTGCTTTCACTGATTGATGAAATTCATTCGGAACTTTTATTACCACGGAAGGAGGATATGCGTAAATGGCAACCACCGGATTCTGGCCTGTCAAAAACAGGCTGAAAGAAGTAATCGACTATGCCCGTAACCCTGACAAAACCACCGACAAGAAATTCTTGGATGAGGATTTATATGCAGCACTCCGTTATGTTGAGAATGATAAAAAGACGGATCAAACGATGTATGTTTCGGGTATCAACTGTCCGAAGCAAAAAGCATACGAATATATGATGGCTACTAAGCGTCGTTACGGCAAGCTCGGCGGGAATGTTGCCTATCACGGATACCAAAGCTTTTGTAGCGGGGAAATCTCCCCCGAAGAAGCGCATCAAATCGGACTGGAAACCGCAAGGCGTATGTGGGGCAAGGATTATGAAATAGTAGTCACCACCCATCTGAACACAGATAATCTTCATAATCATATTGTGGTTAATTCGGTATCTTTTCGCACCGGTCGGAAATTTGAAAACCATATTTCCGACCATTACAAGCTAAGAGAGATTTCGGATAAGGTCTGTAGTGAGCGTGGAAAAAGCGTATTGCCGCCGAGCAAATTCACGGGCAGCCGAAAGAAAGATTACTGGGTTCACAAAATCGGTGGCTTAACGCACAGAGATATTCTGAAAAGGGATATTGAAAGCATTTTGCCCTATTGCGGAAATATGGACGATATTGAGCGCCGATTAGTATCGCTCGGTTATCAGTTTCCTCGCAACAGAGATTACGAGCATATTTCTATCATTGCTCCCGATTGGAAACGGGCAATCCGTTTGGACTCGCTCGGATACACCAATGATGTACTCCGCAAGCGGCTTTATGAAAACCGCAGCAATGAACGCTTTTATGTTCTCCGCAACAATAACCCGCCGTTCAGACCGAAGGTTTATCCGCTGCTGATTTTAGAGAAAAAACTGGATTACGAGATAACTCACTCGAAGGACACCACCGTTGTTTTGGTGGATGTCCTTTTTTATATCCTTTTGCAGCTATTAAATCTAACCCGTGACGAGCAGGAACTACAGCGCAAGAATCAGCCTCTTTCGCCCTCTATACGTCAATCCCTGACGATAGAGAAAAAGTTGCTATCCGAGTACGCATTTCTGAAAGGTAATGACCTGCACTCGGCAGAGGATATTTTGAATTTTATAGACAACCGCACCGCCGAAATCGCTTCATTGGCAGTAGAACGGCAGAAAATCCGTAACAGCAACCGCCGCCCGAAATCCGATGAAGAACGGCAAGCAAAAAACACAGCCGCAAGGGAGCTTTCAAAAAAGCTGAAGCCCCTACGTAAAGAATTAAAATTAGCAGAGTCCGCACTTGAGCGTTATCCGCAGGTGTGGGAACTGCTGAAAACAGAGCGTGACGCAGAGATGAAATCACGCAACAAAAATAGAGAAAAAGAGAGGTAAAACATTATGAATGAAATTAAAAATATAAAGATTACAGACCTTGTATCCGCACCCGATAATCCGTTTAAGGTGACTATGGATACGGAGATGGAACGGCTTATCGAAAGCATAGCCGAAACAGGTGTGATTGCTCCGATTATTGCCCGCCCGACAAATAACGGAAAATACGAGATTGTCAGCGGACACCGAAGAAAATATGCTTGTGAATATCTCGGTATAAAGAATGTTCCGACAATCATAAAAGAACTTGACCGCAATGAAGCGGTCATTTTTCTTGTAGACAGCAATTTACAGCGAGAAAATATCCTGCCGAGCGAAAAAGCCTTTGCTTATAAAATGAAGCTCGACGCTTTATCAGCACAAGGAAAAAGAACTGATTTAACTTCGTGCCAAGTTGGCACGAAGTTGCGAAGTGATGAATTGATGGCGCAATCCGCAGAGGACAGCGCTCGCCAAATTCAGCGCTATATCCGTCTTACCAATCTTATCCCTCCAATTTTGGATCTGGTTGATGAAAAGCGCATTGCTTTCACTCCTGCTGTCGAGCTATCCTATCTGCGCCCCGAAGAACAGAGAATGCTGCTGTCGGAAATGGAATACAGCGATTGTACGCCTAATTTATCTCAGGCACAGCGTTTAAAGGCTCTCAGTATACAGGGGGTGTTCACGAAAGAACAGTTATCCGCCATTATGAGCGAAGAAAAAGCCAATCAGAAAGAGCGTGTGAAAATTCCAGTCCACCGTATTCGTAAATATTTTCCGAAAGACTACACTATTACTCAAATGGAAGAAACTATTGTAAAACTCTGTGAAGCCTACCACCGAAAACGGCTGCGAGACAGAGATTCGAGATAGGAGGTGCGTCTATGGATTTTAAGATGAACGCTGTAATTCACAGAGGAAACGATTATGAAAATTCATTGCGCACTTTCCAGAACAAGAGAGCGGAATATCTTGAGCAGGAAATTCGTGCTTTTGATTCCGAAACCTTACGATTACTTCTATACGACATTCAAAAACGAGGCCGCACAATAGAAACACTTACAGGAATAGCGGTATAATCAGACAGTAAGGAGGACAACTATGATGAAAAAACAAAAACGAAACAATGAGGACAATCGTGGTGTAGCTATCTACGCCCGAAAGTCCCGTATTACAAATAAAGGCGACAGTATCGGCGTACAGTTTAAGCAATGCGCCGAATATGCCAAAAGAGAGCTTCAGCTTGATGAAAATTACAGCTTTATGGAGTATGAGGATAAAGGACTCTCCGGTTACTATTCCGACCGTCCTGATTTCCAGCGTATGCTTCACGATATTGAAATGGGTAAAATCCGTGCCATTGTCTGCTACAAATTAGACCGTATCGGCAGAAAAACCAGCGACCTTTTACGCTTGCTTGATTTTCTTGAAAAGCACAAGGTGGATTTGCTGATCTGTTCCAACAATATTAACACCGCTTCCGGCGTATCCAAAATATTCATTCAAATCTTTGCTGTGGTTGCGGAATTTGAGCGTGATACTCTGACCGAGCGTATCACAGATAATATGATGGAGCTTGCTAAAGACGGACGCTGGCTTGGCGGAAATACACCCACAGGTTTCACCGTGAAGCGTGTAAAGACCGGCAGCGGCAAAAACAAATCAGCTTACAGTTATTTAGAGAGTATTCCTGAAGAAAAAGCAATGATACAAAAACTCTACGCTGTATTTTCGGAAACCCGTTCTATTAAGAAAACAGCAGATAGGATGAATGAGCTTGGCTATCGCACAAAGATCGGCAGCAAATTCAACACTTCCACTACAAGATTATTATTAAAAAATCCTGTTTACTGCGTTGCTGATGAAATTTCTTACAACTATTTCTACGAAAACGGCGGTGGAGTATGCGCTGAGCTGTCAGAGTTTGACGGTCAGCACGGCTTATCCGCCTATAACAAAACCGACCAAGAGAAGTTTGAAGACGCTGACAGCACCTTCATTTCTCCAAAATTTGTGCAGTTAATATCTGCAAAGCCTGTTTCTGAATGGATTATCTCGGTTGGCAGGCACGAAGGCTTTATTCCGAGTCAGCAATGGATTGATACACAAAATATGCTTGATTCCATCGCAGAAAAATACAACCGCCCGCACCGAAAGACTAATGCTCTGCTGGCAGGGCTGGTATACTGTCCGCTTTGTGGAAAACGCCTGCGAGTTATCTCCGAATCAAACCGATGGACAAACGACAAGCCGAGATTCAAATATGTCTGTCCCGGCTATCGTACAGGAGAATGTACTTTCCGTGCTGTTGACGGTGTACTGATTGATGAATTTGTAGTCAAACAGTTATCCAATCTCTCCGATGAAGACAGCGAATACTTTGTCAAATTACTCAATCAAAAGGCTTCGGATATTTTTAAGAATACTCAGAACGAACAGGAATTAATCGAACTAAAGAAAAAGAAAGCACAGCTTGAAGCTGCTATTTCGAATCAGGTGAAAAATCTGCGGGAAGCAGACGATAATCTAAAACGATTTATTCAGGAAGATATACAAGACATATCCAATGAATTGCGTGAGATTGGCATCCTGCTTGAAAAGTTAGAGGACAACAAGCAAAATCAGATGTACGCTGTCCGTAATATTGAAGAAATAAAAGAAAGGCTGTTGTCCTTCGGTAAATACGCAGAGGACGCACAGCCAGATGTGCTGGTAACGCTGATACAATCCTTTGTGGAGCGTATCTATATCGTTGATGAAAACAACGAGCGTTACTGTCATATCTTTATTAAAGGTTGCACCAAAGAGGACTATGATGAGTTCTTCCGGGCAACCGGTTACATATCTGGTACGAGAGAAACAGGTACTATCACCTCCAAATTGCCTTTGTGTGATTCAGATGAGTGTTGCAAATACGATGTGGCATTTGCAATTCCAGCTCGTATGCGATAAACTATTTACGTTATTCATTTTAATGACCTCCCATTGCTCTATTCTTTGTGCAGTTGCCAGACCGCACTCCTATTATAAAGCAATGGGAGTTTTTCTGTCTTCATCATCGACAAAAGTCTTCCACGGAACCACTCGCCTAGCGAGTGGTTTTCGGAATGCAAAAAGGCCCGGCAGCCGAGTAAGCTGTCGGGCCGAAAACTAACGCGATTTTTCTACACCGTATTTCTTTTCGCCGGTGAATCCGTAAGTGTGGTCTGTGACTTATTGGAAATTCGATACGTTTTAATTACGCTGCTCTAAATAAATTCGAGCTTCGTATGGTTTCAAGCTAGAACCTTGCTCTGCATAATTGCTGATCAGCAATGTTCCTTTTCTATATTCTTCAGGAATCACCTCGTTCAATTTCTTTGCGTGGAAATTGCAGATAACATAAAGTGTTTGCTCTTTCCATGTTCTCTTATAGGCAAATACATCCGGGTCATCCCCCATAAGAAGTTGGTAATCTCCCTCGGCAAAAATCGGATACTTTTTGCGAAGGGCAATGAGGGCTTTGTAATAGGCAAATACGGAATCTGCGGTATTACACTCTCCTGCGGCATTGATTTGCAGATAGTTCGGATTTACTTTTAGCCATGGCTCTCCTACAGTGAAACCAGCATTTTTACTGCCATCCCACTGCATGGGAGTTCTGGCGTTGTCACGCCCCTTGGCGTGAATAGAACGCATGACATCTTCCTCTGCATAGCCTTCCGCCAGTCTATCACGGTAAATGTGCAGCGTTTCAATATCACGATAATCCGATATATCATACGGCGCATTGGTCATGCCAAGTTCTTCGCCCTGATAGATGTAGGGCGTTCCCTGCATGCCGTGCAGCAAGGTAGCGAACATCTTTGCAGATTCTACGCGGTATTTTCCATCGTCACCCCAGCGGGATACGATTCGCGGAAGGTCGTGGTTGTTCCAAAACAGGCTGTTCCAGCCGCAACCATGCAGCCCAGTTTGCCATTTACTAAGGACCTTCTTTAGCTCCATCCAGTCAAGCGGTTCCAAATCCCATTTTTCTTTTCCGGGGATCTGATCCAAACCAATGTGCTCAAATTGGAAAACCATAGAAAATTCCCGGCCACTGGGGTCGCTGTAGATTTTCGCGTTATCCACATTGGCTCCCCACGCTTCACCCACCGTCACAAGGTCGGTTCCACCGAAAGTATGGCGGTTCATCTCCCGGATGTAGGCGTGCAGCATAGGACCATTATTCGTGATCTTCAAATCAGGTTCTTTTGCAATCTGATCAATCACGTCCAGCCGGAAGCCACCGACACCACGTTCAATCCAGAAATTGATAATTTTATAGATTTCCTCTCGAACTTTCGGATTATCCCAATTCAAATCAGGCTGCTTTACGGAAAACTGGTGGAAATAGTATTGCTGTACATCCGGCACCCAAGTCCATGCAGAACCACCGAAGCAGGCTTTCATGTCGTTTGGCGGCACATCTTCGTTTCCGTCCCGCCAGACATAGTAATCATGGAAAGGATTGTCTCTGCTTTTCTTTGCTTCCAGAAACCAAGGATGCTCATCCGAGGAATGGTTCAATACCAAATCCATAATGATACGGATATTCCGCTTCCTTGCTTCACCAATCAGCGTATCCATATCGGCCAGCGTTCCAAACATAGGGTCAATATCACAGTAATCTGAAATATCATAGCCATTATCATCTTGCGGTGAACGGTAGACCGGGCTGAGCCAAATGGCGTCGATTCCCAAATCGGCTAAATAGTCTAGGCGACTGGTAATGCCCTGCAAATCGCCGATTCCATCGCCGTTGCTGTCTTGGAAACTGCGTGGATAATCAGGGGGCTGATGATAGCGGGCATATAAATGCAGGCTCTTGCAACGGATTTTCCTTTGAACTTACTGTTCATCAGAAGAGCATACAGCAAGCCGACAATATTAAGTAGCGGCGCACTGCCTAACGCGAACAGAACGGTCGTCTTTATATCCGAAATAGCACGGCTATCCTTGAAAAAGTCAACAAAGTTTTTCAGACCTATAAATTCAGCTTGCCCGTAGCCATTCCAGTTTGTCAGGCTCATGCCAATGCCTTTTGTCAACGGATAAATAAAGAAAAGGCAATACAAAGCAAAAGCGGGTACAGCCATAAATGTATGTAAACCGATTTTTCTATTTTTCATGTAATACACCTGCATTTACAAGTAAGAGGCGCACCGTGGATTATGCGGTGCGCCTCTGCTTGTATGTCACCTATTGAGATTTGATACGCACGACTTAGAAGGAGAAAAGAGTCGTTTTAAGATGCCATACCATCCGTCCAGGCTTTCTCATAAGCCTCGGCAAACTCGGCAGGAGTATACTGGCCAGCCAGCAGTTCCTGCACCATACGGCCTGCATCATCGCCAGAGAAACCGGCAGGCTTCTCATTGGTGAAGCCAATATTAGCAGCACTCTTCAGGGCGGCATTAACTTCCTTCACGATGTTTTCCGGTGCCCACTCAGCATCAACATCGGTAAATGCGCTGGGAGCCTTGGCAACTTCGCTGTACTTTTTCTGATTTTCAGGGCTGAACAGGAAGTTCAGGAACTCGATGCACTCTTCTTTGTGCTCGGTCGTTGCAGAAATGCAGTAGCCGGAATCTTCGGCGCTCAGTACAACAGGCTTGGAGTTGGGCATATAAGCGGGATACGGTGCGAAACCGATTTTATCTGCCATATCGGGGTTGGCTTCAAGAACGCTGGACAGCGCCCACATACCATTGCTGAACATGGCGACCTTGCCGTTTGCGAAGTCCTGTACGCAGTTGTCGTTCGTGGCAGTCAGCACGTCAGCGTTGATGAGACCCTTATTCTGGAGATCGACCAGATCCTCACCAAAAACAGCCATCGGACCATCTGCTGCTGCAAACTGGAGCTTGTCCTGATCGTTGGCCAAGAAAGCCTTCTTAGCGTCAACAGCGCCCAGCGTGGACTTGATGTAACCATGAGGCAGGAACTCAATCAGGTGGCCAAGGTGCCAAGCCTCACTACCGAAGATGAACCACGGAGTAACATCAGGTTCTTTCTCCTTGATGGTCTCCAGCATGGTTTCAAAGTCTGCCCATTCGGTCGGGAACTCGGTATAACCAGCTTCGCTCAAAATATCCTTGTTGTAGAAGAAACCGGCCATCGTCATGTTCGTGCAGATACGATAGACATTGCCAGAGCTTACATCCGTGCAAGCGGCCTTCATATCCGGGGACATACGATCCCAGAACTCGTTCAAGTCCGAGATGTCCATGTACTTGCCTTCATCGACAAAGCCCTGTTCGTAGGTGGTCATAATGTCAGGTACTTCGTTGGAGGCGAATTTGATCTTGATGACGTTGCTGGCATCTTTCTGATATTCTTGCTCAACAACGATATGATCCTGAGAAGCGTTGAACTCATCGATGATTTCGTTCATCACATCGATAGTTTCGATTTTGCCGGTAAAGAGCTTGATATTTACTTTTTCACCGGAGGTTTCGGTGCTTTCTGCCGTAGAGGTGCTTTCAGCTGGGGTAGAATCTGCACTGCTGGATGCCGTGCTGCTGGCTGCGCCGCCGCAACCGGCCAACGTGCCACCGAGCATTGCCACTGCCATCGTCATTGCAGCAAACTTACGAAGTTTCATAGTATTCTTCCTTCCTTATGTGATTTGAATTTCAAATTGATCGGTTTGAAATTCGGAAAATCATTTGGAAGCGCGCCTTCCTTATGTCTCTATTGTACCACAGTCGTAATTGTAATAAATACCCAAAATTTTAGATAAAGGTTTCTCTTTTTTGGGAATTTGGCTTTTCCCATTGCACATTATGTCCTCATGAGTTTATAATTATTATGGAAGGAGGGTGCCGAAATTGACCCCTTACAAATCGAAAAAATCTTTTAAGACCCGGTTGGTCATTGCCATCAGTATTGTAAACCTCGCCGTCATTTTGGCGATTACTTACCTTACCTACCGTTGGAATGCACAACAATTACAAGAACAGACGATTGCCCAAACCCAACAAACAATAGAGCAGGCCGGAACCAACGTCAGTACTTATATGGACGAGTTGTATCGCCTTACGCTCACCCCTTATTATAATGATGAAGTTCTTTCTCAACTAGAGTATTCACCAACGAATTCCCGCGACAAACTAAATTCCAAGCGCATCGTAGAAGGATTTCTTTCCTCGGTTATGACTCTTCCGCGAAGTGAAATTCTTCGTGTATACATAGCAAACGATGATTCGCTTTACAGCTATACGCGCACCCCGAACGACATGCCAGACCTTGCCACTTATGCTGAAAGCTCTTGGTATAACGAAGCAAAAGAAACCACCAAACCTTTGTTTATTGAGCCGCACATGGAAAGAGTGTACGGTGAAAAGCCAACCACCGTATTTTCAGTCGTTCGCCAGCTCAGGAGCAAAAACGATAACAGCAAAACCATTGGCGTTGTAAAAGTCGATGCGGATTATTCCGGTATCAGTAAAATTTGCAATAAAATCAATCTAAATGCAGGAGGTCTGCTTTTAATTGTAAACTCGCAGAATCAGGTGTTGTATCGCTCTGCGCCTATTCCCAGCGGTTTGGAAGACGCAATGGCCGATGAAAATAAAATCGGGCAATCTGGAACCATTACACTGAATGACCAAAAATATCTGGTAAATGTGCTGTCGCTCTCCAATTACAGCATTAACATTGTGGCGCTGCACTCTTACCGCACATTGATGGCTCCGCTGCGCTCCAATCTTATGAAGAGCATTGCACTGGCGATATTCTGCATCATGCTTGCTGATATTGGCTTCTACATCATCATTCAGAAATTCACACAGCAGCTGTTTGAGATCGTTGCCCTCATGCACCATGTTGAGGACGGCGATCTAACCGTAAAAGCTCATGTCACAACAAACGATGAAATCGGCTACTTGGCTGAATCCTTCAACCAAATGACAGAGGCATTGCAAAATGTCATTGATCGAAATGCACAATTGGCAAAAGAAATCTATCAGGCGCAATATCTAGCAAAAGAAGCGCAGTACAATTCTTTGTGCAGCCAAATTCGTCCGCATTTCTTGTATAACACCCTGAACACAATCAGCCTCCTCATCAAATGTGAAGAATATGATACTGCAATTAGAGCCATCGAGTCCTTTTCTGCATTTTTAGGCGGCGTTATGAATGTTTCCAAGGACATTTCGTTGCAAAAGGAGCTTGACATTTGCCAAGCGTACTTAAAACTCGTACAACTACGCTATCAGGATCGATTGCAATATGACATTTCTGTTTCTGCCGAACTATGTAGCGAACAAATCCCATCACTTACCATACAGCCCTTGATTGAAAACGCAATCAAATACGCCTGCGAACAAAATCGCGGGCAAACTGTAATCCACATCGTTTCCTGTGTAAGTCAGGACCGTTACTCTATCCAAGTATCTGATAACGGTCCTGGCATTAAGCCGGAGACGCTGGAGTCTTTGCAGCAACGTATCAGTACCCCCAGCCACGATGAAGCTGAACCGGCTCATGTAGGCAACATCGGCTTAGTCAATATTGCCAAACGACTGCGGTTAAAATATGGAAACTCTGCCTCGCTGGACATTCTTTCCTCTGACAGTGGTACAACTGTCTCTATCAGCCTTCCCTTTACAAAGAATGAGGTAACTCAATGAACCATATCCTTGTTGTTGATGACGAGCCACTCATGCGAACGTGGCTTTCAAAAAGTATCCCCAAACATTCAACGTGCTTTGACGTTCCTAACACAGCGCAGGATGGAATTGAAGCAATAGATTATTTGAAACAGGCTGCTTACGATGTTGTTATCACAGACATTAAGATGCCCGGCATGGACGGGTTAAACCTTGCGAAGTTCATCCAAGAAAATTATCCTGACACCGTTGTCATCATCATTTCTGGTTTCAACGATTTTGCTTATGCCAGAAAAGCTATCCAGTATGGCGTAAAGGATTATCTTTTGAAGCCATTGGTTGATGATGATCTCATCAAACTGCTGAACGACATCAGCAAGCGCCTGCAAAAACATACGCCCACACTGCTCGCCAATCCCACCGAGGAAGAACGCTCCAACCCTCGCGCAATGCTGTTCCGTGCCATACTGGAGGATGACAGCGATGGAATCTATCAGGGTTATAAAGTCTTTTCCAGCACGGACACCGATCCTATGCTTCCGTATGCTTGTGTCATACAAGCGGCATTGCTGCCTGTTGCCCGCGACAATGCCGTTCTTCCTACGGAGGCACACTCTCGCAATTATCGTCAGAACCTCGCGGCTGTTTCTTTGTGTAAAAAATACAACTGGACACCTTTCTTCGGGAATAATGGTGACACTTATATTGTGGCAGAAGGCGAGACCAAAGCAGCTCTTATTGCAAATCTCCATGAATTTCAGAGTGACTTTTCGGCATCGTTCCGCTTTGCGCAGGATGCAAATTTATTTGCCGGACGCATAGTGGATGACAGTATGGATTTATCATCATGGACGCGACTGCCTGCTGCTCGCAGGGGCTGGAATTCGTCCTCGCGGGCGAGCATAGCTATCCTGCCGACTATCCCGAACCGGGAACAGAAATCACGGTCGTTGGCACATTCCAGACCTACGAAGAAAACGGATATATGGACTACCATCTGGCCGATGCAGAGATGACCGAGTAAGAAATCGTATCTGGCAAAAAAACAGGCAGCTTTCCACCGAAGCCGCATTTCTGCGCAACGGTTGACGAAAGCTGTCTGTTTTACTATAGTATGCAACTCAGTACAGAATATATCCGATGCGTGCCTCCTGCATCGAGCGAGCCGGGTGGTATTGAATAGCGCTTTACAATCACCCGGCGGTTATCGCCCTAAAATGTAACTTTTCTGCGAATACAAGCTGATTTTCAGTTCCCACAGTGTCGAACATACCCCCATTCGTCAGATCAATGCCCTTGTCTGTTCAAATATCTATTTAAAGTGTCTCATACATTGCTTTCAATTCTTCCAGAATCTTCTCCGTTGTTCTGCCAACCACTCCCAGTTGCTTAATATCCACGCTTTCATTTTTCATACGCTGGACAAACTCTTGAATATCGGCATAAACTCTTTGGGGAGCCACTATCTTGGCGGTGGGATCAATCAACTCCGTCAGACGGAAAACATCATTCTTATGTTTCTTAATATTTTTGCTATCAACGTGTTCTCCTGCGGCCTTACGATCTGTCAAATCCATCCATGCTTTTGCCTTAAATGGAATCAAATATGCCGCATCCAAGACAGTCACTCCATCAACAACAACCTTCCCCTGCTTCAAAAACTCGTAGTAATCATTGTCTAAAAGAATCGCAGACAGACTCGAAATATCATCGTACATCGGTAACGGTGTTAGCACTGCATCTTCTGGAAGCTGAATGGCATCCAGCTTTCGTGTAAAAAGTTCAATCATCGCAGGATACTGATTTGAGATCGGATGACTAAAACGATAAAACTGCGGCACACCCGAACTTTTATTGCAATGTTCATATCTAGCCTGTTTTACATATTCCCAAAATTTCTTTCCGAAATTCGCATCAACTGCTTCTATAATCAGAACGAGGTCAATGTCCTTTGTTGCTCGGAAATCCAGTCCTTCTTCCGTCATCAGAATGTCACACGCCGTTCCTGCAATGATGGCATATTATAGCAAAAAAGTCACCATCCGTGTAGTCCGAAAAAATATTTTGCCAAAATCGAATTTTTTCTCGAACTTTTTTGATTTTTTGCGTTGTTCTTATATAGAGGGATAAAAAAGCCCTCTTTTCCCCCTTTTCTGCACCTTGATAATCGAATATCCGAATCACCGGCTACATACAACTGACCTTGCCGCAACCCAAGGAGCGACGGCAGGTGCGTCCCGGCTCTGACGCGATGAGGCGCTGCCTAACCGCAGCGGAGCGCCCCCAGAGGCGGGAGAGGTAGCGTGGAACACATACCTCAAGCGAAGGGTCAGCAATCGTGATACACACCGTGGCGATGCTCTCAAGGCGTCGGCGGTACTGCCAACAATGTGGTACAGGAAGTGGGAGCTGTTTC
>ENA-ORLY01001387-ORLY01001387.1-human-gut-metagenome-genome-assembly--contig:-NODE-1387-length-29057-cov-8.549034_pt1 | contig 29057 bp, 28 predicted proteins | sample MGYA00243071_ERZ508832 | MGnify/ENA primary metagenome ERZ508832 (study PRJEB26277, sample SAMN04329777) | human gut metagenome | biome: human-associated habitat | host: Homo sapiens | place: USA... | reverse complement strand
ACCTGGGACAGAATGGTGGCCAGACCGCCCAGCTGGGCGTGGCCGAAGCCGTCGTTGGCGGCCACCTTGGCCTCGGACACGAAGTCGCCGTTCTCGTAATGGATGCCCTCGGACACGGCCACAATGCAGTTGCCCTTCTCCTGATAAATGCGCTTGACGTCCTCAATAAAATCAGGCATGCTGAAATCCGTCTCCGGCAGATAGATCAGGTCGGGACCTGCGCCGTACTCACCGGCCAGCGCGGAGGCCGCCGTCAGCCAGCCGGCGTGACGGCCCATGATCTCCACCACCACGATCATGCCGGTGTCGTACACATGGGCGTCCTGATAGACCTCCATGATGGACGTGGCGATATACTTGGCTGCGGAGGCATAGCCGGGGCAGTGGTCGGTGCCGAACAGATCGTTGTCGATGGTCTTGGGCACGCCCATCACGCGGCAGTCGTAGCCCACGGACTGCATATACTGGTTGATCTTGTTGCAGGTATCCATGGAGTCGTTACCGCCGTTATAAAAGAAATAGCGGACATCGTGTTTCTTGAACACCTCCAGGATACGCTTGTAGTCCGTGTCATCCAGCTCGGGATCGGCAATCTTGTACCGGCAGGAGCCCAGAGCAGAGGAGGGGGTGTACTTCAGCAGCCGCAGCTCCTCAGGGTCCTCCTGCCCCATGTCAAACAGCCGGTCGGCCAGCACGCCCTTGATGCCGTGCTCCGCGCCCAGCACCTGGGTGATGGCGCCGGACTTCAGCGCCGTGTCGATGACGCCGTAGGCGCTGGCATTGATGACAGACGTGGGACCGCCGGACTGGCCGATGATACACGCGCCGCGCAATTCTTTCATAGGTCCATACCTCCGAAACATAGGTTGAGATTTGATGATGCTCCGGCCCACGCTTGCGATGCGCCGCCGGTATGCCCTCAAACAGGTATTTTACCATGGAAATTTGGGAATGTAAATGCTTTCGCTCTTGCAAATATGAAAAAATATGATACAATAGGAATGTAACAATCATTCCGTACAAAACAGCAAATTTTTATTGCGGAAAAGGAGATATGATTATGGCACTGGTAACATCCAAGGAAATGTTTGAGAAGGCATATGCCGGCGGCTACGCCATCGGCGCCTTCAACGTCAACAATATGGAGATCGTGCAGGGCATCACAGAGGCCTGCCAGGAGGAGCACGCTCCCGTCATCCTGCAGGTCAGCAAGGGCGCCCGCGCCTACGCCAACCACACCTATCTGGTGAAGCTGGTGGAAGCAGCTGTGGCCTGCTGCCCCGACATCCCCATCGTGCTGCATCTGGACCACGGCCCCGATTTCGAGACCTGCAAGAGCTGCATCGACGGCGGCTTCACCTCTGTGATGATCGACGCCTCCTCCAAGCCCTTCGCCGAGAATATCGAGATCACCCGCAAGGTGGTGGAGTACGCCCATGACCACGGTGTCGTGGTGGAAGCCGAGCTGGGTACCCTGGCCGGCATCGAGGACGATGTCAAGGTGGCCTCCCACGAGGCATCCTACACCCGTCCTGAGGAGGTGGAGGAGTTCGTCGCCAAGACCGGCTGCGACTCTCTGGCCATCGCCATCGGCACCAGCCACGGCGCCTATAAGTTCAAGCCCGAGCAGTGCACCCGCAACGAGCAGGGCATCCTGGTGCCGCCTCCTCTGCGCTTCGACGTACTGGAGGAGGTCAGCAAGCGTCTGCCCGGCTTCCCCATCGTGCTGCACGGTTCTTCCTCCGTCCCGCAGGACTATGTGAAGATGATCAACGACAACGGCGGCAAGATGCCCAACGCCATCGGCGTGCCGGAGGAGCAGCTGCGCCAGGCCGCCCGCCTGTCCGTCTGCAAGATCAACATTGACTCCGATTTGCGTCTGGCCATGACCGGCACCATCCGTCAGTTCATGACCGAGCATCCCGACAAGTTCGATCCCCGCGAGTACCTGAAGCCCGCCCGCGCCAACATCAAGGAGTTGGTGCGCCACAAGCTGGTGGACGTGCTGGGCTGCGCCGGCAAGGCCTGAGCCTATTTTACCCGTATTTCCGCGTAAACCGCAAGGCGAACGGCGTGACCCGCAAGGGCCGCGCCGTTCGTTTCTGTTGATCGGGCCGTTTTCCCCTCACTTTACCAGCAGACACAGCGCCTGCTCCGCATTTCTCCAGAGATCCGGGACGAAGAACGGCGCACCGTTTACCACGTAAGTGCTGTCGAAAATTTTGCGCCGTCCCGCTCACTGTGATCGGTGCGGCAGAACGCGCTGACCAAATATTACCTGCACCAGGGCAAAATGTTTACAAGACTTGATTTTTTGGTCGTTTTGTATTAATATGAGCGCAGAAAAAATGGAAATCCGAGGTGATATCTTGCCTGCTGCATTTGTTTCCGACCCCGCCCGGCGCGTGGAAATTGCCCGCACGATCCTTTCACAGCTGCCGGAGTGGTTCGGCATTCCCGCCGCTACGGAGGGGTATATCACTGACGCCGCCCATGAGCCCTGCTTCGTCTGCGAGAAAGACGGTGCACCGGTAGGATTTCTTTGTCTTAAGGAAACGGGGCGCAGCACCGTAGAGCTGGCGGTCATGGGCGTTCTGAAGCCCTGCCACCGCAAGGGATACGGTCGTGCGCTGGTGGACGCCGCCGTAGCTTACGCCCGCCAGACGGGATACGAATTCATGCAGGTCAAGACCGTGCAGATGGGGAAGTACGAGGAGTATGACCGCACCAATCGGTTCTATCTCAGCTGTGGCTTCAAGGAGTTTGAGGTTTTTCCCACGCTTTGGGACGAGTGGAACCCCTGCCAGATATACGTCCTTTCTCTGAATCGATAAGCAAAATCCCGCAAGGCCATAAGCCTTGCGGGATTTTTATTGTCATGTATTTTCCCTTTACAGGGTCTCCTTGATTCTTTCCGCGATCTGATCGGCGGTCAGGCCGTATTCCCGCAGCACGTCGGCGGCCTTGCCGGACTGTCCGAACCGGTCATTGATGCCGATCTTGCGGAACTTGCAGTTGACCTTGCCCATCAGCACATCGGCCACTGCATCGCCCAGACCGCCGATAACACTATGCTCCTCCACTGTCACTACGTTGCCGCACTTCTCGGCGTACTCGGTGACGCAAGCTGCATCGATAGGCTTAATGGTGTGGACGTTGATGACACTGATCTCGACGCCCTCCGCTGCCAGCAGCTTGGCCGCCTCCAGCGCTTCGTTGACCATCAGGCCGCAGGCAAACACCGCTGCGTCCTTGCCCTCGCGCATCACGTTGGCCTTGCCGATCTCAAAGGGATAGTCTTCCTCGAACACCGGCGTAGCCAGTCGGGCCAGCCGCATGTAGGCAGGACCCTGGAACTCCGCCAGTGCAAAGACAGCCTTGCGGGCCTCCTTGGCATCGGCGGGCACGATGACCGTCATACCCGGCACCAGCCGCATCAGGCCAATGTCCTCCACGGACTGGTGGCTGCCGCCGTCCTCACCCACGGACACACCGGCGTGGGAGCAGCAGATCTTCACGTTGAACTTGGGGTAGGCAATGGAGTTTCGGATCTGCTCGTAGGCACGGCCTGCGCCGAACATGGCGAAGGTGGAGCAGAAGGGGATGAGCCCCATAGTGGACAGGCCCGCGCCGATGTTCATCATGTTGGCCTCAGCGATACCGCAGTCAAAGAAGCGGTCAGGATGGGCCGCCTTGAAATACTTGGTCATGGTGGCGCCGGCCAGATCGGCGTCCAGCACCACTACTTTCTCGTTCTGTTCTCCCAGCTCCACGAGGGCTTTGCCGTAGGCTTCACGGGTTGCAATTTTCTCACTCATGGCTCAGTCCTCCAATTCCTTCAGGGCCTGCTGGCGCTGCTCCTCGTTGGGAGCCTTGCCGTGCCAGCCTACCTGGTTTTCCATAAACGAAATGCCCTTGCCCTTCACCGTATGGGCCAGAATGGCCTTGGGCTTACCAGCCGTCACCGGCGCGCTCAGCGCCGCCTCGATGGCATCCAGATCGTGGCCATCAATCTCATACAGGTCAAAGCCGAAGGCCCGCAGCTTGGCCGCCAGATCACCCAGGCTCATGACCTCGTTGTTGCTGCCGTCGATCTGCAGACCGTTGTTGTCCACCATGACCGTCAGGTTGTCCAGCTTGTAGTGAGCGGCGGACATCAGTGCCTCCCAGATCTGGCCCTCCTGGCACTCGCCGTCGCCCAGCATGGCAAAAACCTTGGTATCCTTGCCCTGGAGCTTGGCGCCCAGCGCCATACCCACGGCGATGGAGCAACCCTGACCCAGCGAGCCAGTAGAGGCATCGATGCCGGGCACCTTCTTGCAGTCGGGATGGCCCTGCAGGATGCTGTGCAACTGCCGGAAGTTCTTGAACTCATCGCGGCTGAAAAAGCCCTTTTCCGCCAGCACGCCGTAGTAGCAGGGGGCCGCATGGCCCTTGCTCAGCACGAAGCGGTCGCGGTTCTCCGCCTTGGGATTCTGGGGATCGACACGCATATGGTTGTAAAACACGCTGACCATCAGCTCCACCGCAGAGAGGGAGCCGCCGGGGTGGCCGGAACCGGCATTTGCCGTCATGTTGATAATATCCCGACGTACCTGACGGCATACGCGGGAGAGCTCTGCTGTATTCATGGGGGACCTCCATTCCTTAATGTTCCGTATAAGATTACCGCATTTTACCGGAAATGTCAATGAACAGTACGCGCCGCCGCAGCATAGGATGCTATTGGAGGGATGCAGCATGGTATTTCGCCCCTATCGGCGACTCAACGCCGTTTTGTACGCACACCGCTGGGCCTACGGCCGTGACCCACAGTTCTACAATTACGAAGCCATCGGCGGCGACTGCACAAATTTCGCATCGCAGTGCATCTACGCCGGCACCGGCGTCATGAACGAAACGCCGCTTTACGGCTGGTACTACATCAACGCCAACAACAAATCTCCGTCCTGGACCGGCGTGGAGTACCTCTACGACTTCCTCACCCGTCCCCGGGCATCGCTGGGCCCCGTGGCGCATGCCACGACCGACCTGCGGGACGCCCAGCTGGGCGATGTGATCCAGCTCCGGTTCAACGGCAGTACTTTCCAGCACTCGCCGGTGGTGGTGCAGTCCAGCGTTGACGGTTCAACGGACAAAATACTGGTAGCCGCCCACAGCGCCGATGCCGATTGGCGTCCACTCAGCAGTTACGAGTATCAGGAGCTACGGATCCTGCACATTCTGGGTTTTTACGACGAATAAAAGGGGAGACGGAGGTTTATTCCTCCGTCTCCTTATCTGTATCTTCAATTTTTCTTTTTATCTTCACGTTTGACAAGGGATTTGCCTTTGCAGCAACGCGCAGGGATTCGTTGTCGATGTGGGTATATATCTCCGTGGTGTTTAGGTGTTCGTGGCCCAGAACTTCCTGCACTGCCTTGACATCCACGCCGTTTTGCAGCATCAGCGTGGCCGCCGTGTGCCGCAGCTTGTGACTGGAATATCGTTCACTGTCCAGCCCCGCGCCAGACAAATGCTTCTTTACCAAGGCGTGGACCGTGGACCGGCTGATGCGCTTGTTCTGGCCGGAGAGGAACAGTGCGTTCCGGTCCTTGCCGCTGACAGGTCGTCGCACCGCCATGTACTGGGCCAGCGCGTCCTTGCAGGCGCCGTTGAGATACACTACCCGCACCTTGCTGCCCTTGCCCAGCACCCGCAGCGCATCGTCCTGGATGTCATTGACATCCAGCCCGGTCAGCTCCGAAATACGTAGTCCGCAGTTCAAAAACAGCGTCAGGATACAGTAATCCCGTTCTCTGTGGGCCCCATCCACTGACTCCAGCAGGGATAGGCACTCGTTCAGCGTCAGATAGCGGGGGAGGGACTTCATCTGCTTGGGCGTGTCCACGTCCTTGCAGGGATTGTTCTCCAACAGGTGTCGTTTGTTGCAGATATAGTTGAAAAATGAGCGTATCGTGGCCAATTTACGGGCACGGGATGCAGCGCTCAATCCTTTGTCAGAATTTTCACTATTCTGATGCTGCAGCCGGTCACGGCTGAGATATGTGAGGTATCCGTAGATATCCGTCAGCGTGATGGACGCGATAAACGACAGGTCCACATCGTGGATGTCGATCTCGTCCAGCCGCTTGTCAGCCAGTGTCGGATTGCGGGACTGCTTAAGGTAGCGGAAAAAATTCCGCATATCCAGGTAATATTCATCCACGGTATGCCTGGAATGTGCCTTGATAGTTTCGTGGTAGCTGAGAAAATCCAGCAGCAGCTGGGGCGAATCTGTACGATGGTCCATAAGAACCTCCAAATATCAAATATGATAGCGGCAGACATTGAGATGTAAATCCCGTGATACCGACGGCAGCCGAATATTGCTGCGTGCGCTGCAGTGACCTGACCTGATTCCGACAGCACGAATCCATTTTCCAAAAAGGTATCCAACTAAATGCGGGGCTGATCGGTTCTGGTCAATGGGTCTTTGAATCCATCTGCAATCTCAATTTTACCCTCACTGAATCCATCCGCCTCCACTCGATTGAACAAAATTTTTATTTTGTTCAATCTCATGTACCCGGTCATTCGGGCTTCCCTTTTGCGTTGCAGGTATGGTAGCAGAGTTTCTGGGTGCTGTCAAGATTGAACAAAATAATTGTTATTGTTCAGTCCGTGCGGCAGCGGTAGTCTTCGTCATGCCGACGTTTACCGGAAAGCTACCGCACAGATAGCCGAGTTCTATTTACCAGCGTGTGTGACTGTCGTTCACACACGCTGGTTTTTCCCGCGCAACTGAATCGTTCTGTATGGCGTCTCTTTTGCGGGAGTCCCCCCCTTCATCCAGGCCACTATCGGTTCACCATAAGCAAAGCAAAGGACGGTGCAAACCGTCCTTTGCTTTGCTTATTTCTTCTTTCTTGGCTTCGGCAGCGGCGTAGCGGCCTCGACAGCCCGCAGCACCTGCTCCGTCAGCTCGCGATCCTCCACGTCCAGCATGTAGTGCTCCTTCGCCCCTTCGTAGGGACAGCCGCAGGGTGTATCATACATCAGATTGTCCAAAACCGGCAGTTTTTTCACAAAAACCGTGTTATCACACACCAAAAGCACTGGTTTTTCGTTAAAATACACCATGTATTCCCCGAACATTTTCCGGCTGCGCACGACCCCCAGCGGCGGGAGCTGCTCCAGCACGAAGGTCAGATAATCGGCGGATGTCGCCATGTGTTACGCCTTCAGGCAGCGCAGCACAGCCATCAGGATGGAGTAGTACTTGCTGTCCGGCGTATCGGCACGGCTGGTGATGATGACGGGGCAGGACGCGCCGCAGATGGTACTGGCCATGGTCTTGCCCGCAATGTAGCTGCATGCCTTATACAGCACATTGCCAATCTCGATAAACGGCACCAGCAGGATGTCGGCCTGACCGGCCACGGGGTCCTTAATGGCCTTGTGCTTCACGGACTCCATGGAGATAGCGCCGTCCAGTGCCAGCGGGCCGGAGATGACGCAGCCCTCCACGCCCCGCTCCGCGATCTCCCTGGCGGTGACGGTGGACGGCATCTTGTCTGTGACATTCTCCACAGCAGACAGCACGGCCACCTTGGGGCACTCCACGCCCAGCGCGCGGGCCACAGGCAGCGCGTTCTCCACGATGCCGATCTGGGTCTCCACGTCAGGAGCGATGTTGATAGCGGCGTCGGTAATCATGATAAACCGACCCTCGTACTCAAAAATACCGCACTGGCTGACGAGACGGCGGCCGCCCTTAGGAATCAGGCCCGTCTCCTTATTCAGGATAGCCCGCGCAAAGTTGGAGGTCTGGAGTATGCCCTTCATGGGGATGTCGGCCTTGCCCTCCCGCACCAACTGCACGGCGATCTTGGCGGCCTCCAGCTCCTCACCATCAAAATCCACGATCTCGTAGTCACTCTCGTTCTCGCCCATGTCGTGCAGCATGGCGATGATCTCGTTCTTCTTGCCCACCAGCGTACCATCGACCACGCCCTTGCGGTGGGCATGGACTACGGCGGACAGCGCCGGCTCGTCATGGGCATTGGCCAGCGCGATGCGCTTCTTCATGTTCCGGCTCAGCACATAGTCTTCCAGTTCCTTAAAGTTTGTCAGCATGATGTTTACCTCCGTGAAATTTGTTCCCATACTTGCTGTGAGCGGTTTTTCAGGGTTATTATACGCTTTCTCCCTGTAAATGACAACACTTTTCTGCCCCCTTCCCTTCCGCCCGACTACAAATTTCTTGCAAACAGCCGTCCTTTGGGGTATACTGATAGAAACTTGTGCAGGAGGTCCTTCTATGTTCTGGGATATTCTTTTTTACGGCATTATCATCATAGGCGCTGCCCTGCTGATCGGCCTGACGGTCTATCGTATCGACTGGGCCCGCCACCCTGAAAAGTACAAGGACCTTGTGGAGGACCCCGAAAAGGCGGCCTACCGCCAGAAGAAGGAGGCAGACAAAAAAGCCGCCGCCAAGAAGGCCAAGGAGAAAGAAAAGGCCCTGAAGCGTCAGAAGCGTGTGGATAAGGTCAACCACTACCGCGCTATCAACGGCAAGCCTCCCATTGGCATGGACGGCAAGCCCAAGGATGCCGGTAAAAAGAAGAAAAAGTAACGCAAAAGCACCGCGGCACTGCCGCGGTGCTTTTTTGCTCTATGATCCCTCTCAGACGTCGTCTCCGCCGCACAGCAGACCGGTGAGTTGGGCGTACAGCCGCTCCGGCTCCCGCTGGAACCGCTGGGCCAGTGCATCGGCCGTAGGCCGGTCCGCCACCATCATCTGCAGCTCCATCAGCTGATCCACATCGTCCCGCAGCGCCAGCGTCACAGTATACGTTCCGTTGGGCCGCTCCGTCACATGGCTCTGCACCTGGGCGCGCCGCAGCGCCGCCTTGTTATAGGCAGCGATATTTCTGTCCGACCGCTGCCGCACAGACAGCGGCAGGCTGGACTCGCAGATCTGGCTGTTCTTCATGCCCTTGTCGGTGATGGCGTACCGTCCCTCCTCCGTCAGGCGAAGGTGCTCCGTCTTCACCAGATCATTGAGACACTCGGCATAGTCGAAATAGTCGATGCCATCGTCGCACATGGTCAGGTCCTGCATGTCCTCCGGTGTCAGCGGTTCTGTCACGCGGGCGGCGATATATAAAATGAGGAACTTGATCTCCAGCTTGTCCTGAATGAAGCCGATACCCATAGCGCATCCCTCCCTGTCGCTTTATTCTATTATACGCAAAAAAGCGGGATTTGTAAAGAGGAGGAGCCGCGCCATAGGCACAGCTCCTCCTCTTTACGCTCAGTGGCAGGCGCAATAGCTGCGGGTGCTGTTGTAGTCGTTGGGTGCATCCACCGTATTGGGCGGGAAGAACTCGTTGACAGGGAACGCAACGCTGCGGAACAGGCCGCAGGGATCCTCCTGCGCGTCGCAGGGGCACTCGGACTGCGGCACGCAGTAGTCATACACGGGGATGAGCAGCTGGGTATCCCGCTCCAGCCGCACCAGTGTGAACTGCCCCAGCGTCACGTAGAACCGGCGGCTGGCACTGTCATCGAACACCAGCTGGCCGCTGAAGCTCTGGGCAATAAAGGACGGGATCTCCATCAGCCTCCCGCAGTCGCAGCTGGGTGTCGGCGGGCAATCCGTTGCCTTGGTGTCCAGCACGATGGGGTCCACCGCCTCTACCACAGCGATGGGCAGATTCGTGCGCATCCGGTTGGGGACGTCCAGCTCGTCAAAGGCCGTGTCGGAGGAGAAGATCTTGGCGTTCCCCTCGCTGCCGAACAGGATGCACCGCTTGTCGAACACGCACAGTCCCTCGGCCTCGGCGCAGCGGGGCGTGCCGGTGCAGACCTGCAGCGTCACGCGGTAGAAAAACCGCATATCGATAGAGTAGAACCCACGGTTAAATGTCACCGGCTCCACATCCGTGTAAATATACAGCAGCTCCGCCGTGCCGCCCTTGATCATCTGAGAGGTGCTCAGCACCTCCTGCGCCGCCGTGGTGGGATAGAACCGCAGATCCTCCACGCAGTCCTTGTCGCGGCAGGAATCAAAGATCTTCCGTGTATGGACGCAAACGGACTCACGCACGCTGCTGAGATCGCAGACGGGGCCCGGCATCAGATTTTCAGGCATTTGAATGACCTCCTAATAAGTACTGAAAGAATGGCTCTTTCAGTACAGTGTATGCCCGAAACGCACAAAGGTGCGGCGCCGCAGCGCCGCACCCGTACTCGTTATTTCTTCCGTACCACCACATTCTCCTGCCCCAGCCACTCTCTGCACTCCTGCAGGAAGGCCGGATGATCCAGGCACATGGTGCCCAGCATCTTGCCGGTGTCCGCCACGCGGACCTTCAGGGGCGTATCGCCCTCGAACATGGTCATCACCAGACTGATGTGCCGGAACTCACGGCTGTCCATGCTGGGCACCCTCAGATAGATGACGGACCGCTCCTTTGGCGCCGCTGGACGGTGCTCCTCCCCTACGGGGATGCTCTGCTCCAGCGGATAGATGCTGTCGCACATGATCTGGGGCGGCTTCTCGTCCCGCACGGACAGCCTGCCCTTCACCAGCACCGGCGTGTTCACCGCCATGTAGCTGCCGCATTGGTCGATGGTGCGGCTGAAGCACAGCAGCTCGATGGCCGCCGTCTCGTCCTCCACCACCACATAGGCCATCAGCGTATTGTTCTTGGTGGTCCTTGTCCGGCTGGAGGTCACGATGCCCGCCACGGTGACGTTCTGCCCGTCGGCGAACCGCACAGGCCCGTCCTCGCTGGCAAAATCGTCCATGATCTCGTGGATAGGCACTGCCCCTCCCCGCTGGGCCGTGGGCCGCCAGTCCGTCATGGGATGGCCGGAGAGATACAGCCCCGTGGTCTCCTTCTCCATATGCATCCGCTCGGTGGCGGAGTACTCAGGGATGTCCGGCAGGTGGATCCTGGCCGCCTCGTGCTCCTGACCGGAGGAGCCACCGAACATATCCAGCTGTCCCTCCACGTTCTGCCGCCGTGTGCTGCCGATGGCGTCCAGCACCGTTTCATACACCGCGATGAGCTGGGACCGCCGGTCCCCGAGGCTGTCGAAGGTGCCGCTGCGGATGAGGTTCTCCACCGCACGCTTGTTCATATCGCCGCAGTCGTACATCCGCTGGCAGAAGTCCTGGAATGACCGGAAAAGTCCTCTCTGCTCCCGCTCCCGCACCACGGACTGGATGAAGCCGCGGCCGATATTCTTGATGGCCACCAGACCAAATCGGATGCCCTCCGGCTCCACGGTGAACCGGTCATAGGAACGGTTCACATCCGGCGGCAGCAACGCAATGCCGCACTCACGGCACTCGCCGATATAGCCCGCCACCTTGTCGGAGTTGTCCAGCACGCTGGTGAGCAGCGCCGCCATGTACTCCTTGGTGTAGTGGCACTTGAAATACGCCGTCTGATAGGCCACCACCGCATAGCTGACAGCGTGGGCCTTGTTGAAGGCATAGTTGGCAAAGTCGAAGATCTCGTCATAGATGGCCTGGGCCGTGGCCTCCTCAATGCCGTTTGCGACGCAGCCGGTAATGCCCCGCTCCTTATCACCGTAGACGAATGCCTGCCGCTCCTTTTCAATCTCCTTGGCCTTCTTCTTGCTGATGGCGCGGCGCACCATGTCCGCCTGCCCCAGCGAAAAGCCGCCCAGCTCCTGAAAAATGCGGATGACCTGCTCCTGATACACGATGCACCCGTAGGTCACGGACAGAATAGGGATGAGCTTGGGATGCTTGTACGTCACCAGCTTGGGATCGTGCTTGCAGGCAATAAACCGCGGGATGGACTCCATAGGTCCCGGGCGGTACAGGGCGATGACGGCGGTGATGTCCTCAATGTTCTGGGGCTTCAGCCCCACGCACACGCCGGTCATACCGGTGGACTCGATCTGGAACACGCCGGAGGTCTGCCCGCGGGAGATCATCTCATACGTCTCCGGATCGTCATCGGGGATGTCCGATAGTCTGAAGTCCGGCTTGTAGGCCTGCACCATCTTCACCGCATCGTCCAGCACCGTCAGATTCCGCAGGCCCAGAAAGTCCATTTTCAGCAGGCCCAGCTCCTCCAGTGTGGTCATAACATACTGGCACACCACGGCGTCGTCATTCCGTGCCAGCGGCACATACTCGTACACCGGCTGCTTGGTGATGACCACGCCTGCCGCGTGGGTGGAGGCGTGGCGCGGCATGCCCTCCAGTGCCATGGCCGTGTCGATGAGCTTCTTCACCCGCGGATCATCGCGGTACACGTCCGCCAGCTGCTTGCTGAGCTTCAGAGCGTCCTTCAGCGTGATGTGCAGCGCCCCTGGCCCTGCCGGCACCAGCTTGGCCACCACGTCCACCTCGGCGTAGGTCATGTTCAGAGCGCGACCCACATCCCGAATGGCAGCGCGGGCTGCCATAGTGCCGAAGGTGACGATCTGGGCCACGTGGTCATCGCCGTACTTACGGCGCACGTAGTCCACCACCTCACCGCGGCGGGTGTCGCCGAAGTCCATATCGATATCGGGCATGGATACCCGCTCCGGATTCAGAAACCGCTCGAAGTACAGATCGTACTTCATGGGGTCGATGTCCGTGATCTCCAGGCAATAGGACACCATGGACCCCGCGGCGGAGCCGCGCCCAGGTCCTACCGGGATGTCCACGCTCTTGGCATAGCGCACGAAGTCGGACACGATCAGGAAGTAGTCAGTGAACCCCATCTTTTCGATCATGTCCAGCTCGTAGTCCAGCTGCTTGCGGTACTCCGGCCTGTCGCCGTACCGCTTGACGAACCCCTCATCGCATAGCTTCCGCAGATACGCGGGGGAGTCGTAGCCCTCCGGCAGCTGGAATTCCGGCAGGTGGTACTTGCCGAAGGTGAACTCCAGCTGGCACATGTCTGCGATGCGCTGGGTGTTGGCCACTGCGTCGGGGTACCCCGCAAACAGCGCCTCCATCTCCTCCGTGGACCGCAGATAGAAGTTCTGGGGCTCGTAGCGCATCCGGTTCTCGTCATCCACGGTCTTGCCCGTCTGGATGCACAGAAGCACATCGTGGCTCTCGGCGTCCTCCTTCCGGAGATAGTGGGCATCGTTGGTACACACCAGCGGAATGCCCGTCTCGTTGTGGAGCCGCAGCAGTTGCCGGTTCACCTCGGTCTGGTCGGCGATACCGTGGTCCTGCAGCTCCAGATAAAAGCTGTCCTCACCGAAGATGTCCCGCATGGTCAGGGCGTATTCCTTCGCCCCGTCATAGTCACCGTTCAATACTCTGCGGGGGATCTCACCGGCCAGACAAGCCGACAGCGCAATAAGGCCCTCGGCGTGTTCCCGCAGCAGGTCCATGTCGATACGGGGCTTGATGTAAAAGCCTTCGGTGAATGCCTGACTCACCATATAGGACAGATTCCGATAGCCTGTCTCGTTCTTGCACAGCAGCACCAGATGGCGGCTCTCCGCATCGAACTCGTGCTGCTTATCGAAGCGGGTCCGCCGCGCCACATACACCTCGCACCCGATGATGGGATGGATGCCCTCCTTTTTGCAGGCGCGGTAGAAGTCAATAACGCCGTACATCACACCGTGATCCGTGATGGCCACCGCGTTCTGCCCCATCTCCTTTACCAGCGCCGGCAGATCCCGTATTCGGCACGCGCCGTCCAGCAGGCTGTATTCCGTATGGACATGCAGATGTACAAAGCCCATGTCTCCCCGTCCTTCCGTATCTCTCAGGCCAATTCCTCCAGCATTTCACACAGCAGCTCCACGCCGGACACCACCAGCACGCGGCAGTGCTGGGTCACGCCCAGCTCCCGGGCCATGTCCGTGGCATCCAGGTCCTTCTCCGCCAGCAGGTCGCGGCAGTCCAGCTTGTGGAACCGCGCCGTGTAGCGCCGCTGGTACTCCTTTGTCAGCTCCGAGGAGCGCTTCTTCCCTGCCGCGCCGTTTTCCAGCGTGGCCGGGTACACCATGCCCAGCACCACCGCCGCGGCGTTTACCACGCCGCACACGCCGCCGCAGCGGAGCCCGCCGCCGAACCCACTGGCCAGCGCCATGCTCTGCTCCTCTGAAAAGCCGGTGATGTCCGCGAACGCCAACAGCACGCTCTGTCCGCAGTTCAGCCCCTTCTCGTGGTACTCCATGGCCCGCAGGCACCGTTCTTTCATTGTCATACCTCGTCTGCCTCCTCCATCAGTTTCCGCAGCCGGTGATTGATGCAGGATTTCGTCACCGGCGGTTCACACCGTTCCGCCAACTGCGCCAGCGAATCCTCCGGATAGTCCAGCCGCAGCTGCGCCGTCTGCTGCAATTTCTCCGGCAGCCGCTCCCACCGCGCACTGTCCCGCAGCTTGGCGATGGCGGCGGTTTGCTCCTGGGCCGCGTCCAGCGTCTTATTGACGTTGGCCATGTCGCAGTTCATGGCCCGATTGGCCCCGTTCCGTATCTCCTTGTCCACCTTGGCGGTCATGATGTCCATGGCCGCCGCCGGTGCGCCGATCTTCGTCAGCAGATCCTCGATGTGCTCCGATTGCTTGAAATAGATGAGCGCATCCGCCCCCCGCTGCACGGAGCGGGGCAGGAATCCCATCTCCTCCAGCAGTGTGGACACCTCGCGGCTGGCCTGCTGATGACTGGTGGCCAGTTCCATGTGGTACCGCTTTTCCGGATCTGTAACGCTGCCGCCGGCCAGAAACGCGCCCCGCAGGAACGCCGTCCGACAGCAGTCCTCCTCCAACAGCCCGAAGTTTACGTGCAGCGCCATGATCTGCTGGGGATCGTACCCCAGCGTGTTGATGACCCTCGCCAGCTTCTCCCGATCCGTGATGCGGAAGATGAGCTTGCCCCGTCCGTCGCCCTCCGGCGTCTGGTCGAACCGCAGCGAAAACGCCTTGTGAAACAGCTTGGGAAGCCGCGCGGCAAACTCCGGATTTTCCGTGATGATCCGTACCTCCGACGGCGTGAATGTGTTGCAGTATAGCAGCACGCCGTAGGCCTCCGCCCGGGCACAGCATTGCCTGGACAACTGGACGCGGCACATCTCATTTTTCGCCTTGAACGCAAATGACTGCATCAGTCCGCCTCCCTCTCACCGTGAAATATCCCGATGGCTTTCGGACACGGGGAAGCCCTGCTCCCCGATGAATGTGGCCAGATGATGGGCCACCGCCGTCGAGCGATGCCGCCCGCCGGTGCAGCCCACGGCGATGACCAGCTCCGTCCGTCCCTCCTGCCGGTACTGGGGCAGCAGAAACGCCAGCAGCGGCTCCAGCCGCTCCAGAAACCGTCCTGCCGCCTCGGATGAAAACACATACTCTCGCACCGGCTCGTCCAGCCCCGTCAGAGGCTTCAACTCCGGTACATAATAAGGATTGGGCAAAAACCGCACGTCGAACACCAGATCCGCCTCCATGGGCAGCCCATTCTTGAACCCAAAGGACATGACGCTGACGTTCAGCGGCTGCCGCGTACCCACGCCGCCGAACAGGTTCAAAAGCTCGCTGCGCAGCTTGGCGGTGGAGAACGCTGTGGTGTCCAGCACGAAGTCCGCTCTGGCCCGTACCGGATCCAGCAGCTCCCGCTCCCGCTTCACGGCCTCCTCGATGGAGCCGCCCTCGGTACACAGCGGATGGGTCCGCCGCGTCTCCTTGTAGCGGCTGATAATGACCCGGGTGTCCGCCTCTAAAAACAGCATCCGGCACCGCACGTTGTCCCGCCGCCGCAGCTTGTCCTGCACGTCGATGAGCCGCTGGAACGGCTCCCCCGCGCGGACATCGTATACCAGCGCCACACGGTCATACCGCCCGCCGGAGGCGGTGCAGAAGTTGGCGAATTTCAACATCATCTCCGCCGGCAGGTTGTCCACGATATAGTAGCCGATGTCCTCTAAAAAGGCAGCGGTGCGGGACTTCCCGCTGCCGGAAAGTCCCGAAATGATGAGTATCTCCACGTTTCGCTCCTCAGTGTATCATCTTGATCTCCGGCTCCAGCCGGACGCCCTTTTCCTCCCATACGCGCCGCTGGATCACCGCCATCAGCGCCGTCACGTCGGCGCAGGTGGCGCCGCCGCGGTTGATAACAAAACCCGCGTGTTTCTCTGACACCTGCGCTCCACCCACGGTCATGCCCTTCAGCCCGCACTGGTCAATGAGTGCCGCGGCAAAATAGCCCTCCGGTCGCTTGAATGTACTGCCCGCACTTGGATATTCCAATGGCTGTGAAGCCTTTCTCCTTGTCATCAATTCTTCCATTTTCTGCCGTATCTCCTCCGGCCTTCCCGCCGTCAGTTGAAACACGACCCGGAGTACCACTGCCTCCGGCCGGTCTGTCAGCAGGCTGTGACGGTAGGAGAACCGCAGCTCCTCCCCTCTCAGCGTCCGGACGCCATCATCGGGAAACAGTACCGTGGCGCTGTGCACCACCTGCTGCATCTCCCCGCCGTAGGCCCCTGCGTTCATACACACCGCGCCGCCCACGCTGCCCGGGATGCCGTGGGCAAATTCCAGCCCCGTCAGTCCCTGCTTCTGGGCGAACACCGCCGCCCGGGCCAGGGGCACACCGGCCTCCGCCGTCACGCGGCCCTCCGCGTCCAGCACCACACAGGACATATCCCGCGTGTTCACCACCAGCCGGTCCACACCCTCGTCGGGAAACAGCAGGTTCGTGCCGTTTCCGATGACCAGTGGTCTGGCCCCACAGCCCCGCGCCGCCTCGATGAGCAGCACCATCTGGCTGCCGTCCTTAGGGAACGCCATGCGCCGCGCCGGTCCGCCGATGCGGAACGACGTGTACTTCGCCAGCGCCGCATCGTGCTCATATATCATGTCCGGCAGATAGTCCGCCGTCCATTGGTCCAATTCCTCATACCAGCTCATAAACCCTCCTGAAACGGCATCAGATCCGCTTGTTCTTGCCCAGCAGCGCCGCGCCGATGATACCAGCCTGGTTGCCCAGCTCCGCCTTGACGATGCGGGTGCGCCGGTTCTTTCCACAGGGGATGCTCTCCCGCTCCACGCACCGCTGCACCGGCAGCAGCAGCTGTTCGTCTGCCTCATTGCTGACACCGCCGCCGATAGCCAGCGTATCCGGCTGGAACACGTTGACCATGTTGACGATGCCGCAGGACAGATAGCTCACGTATTCCTCGCAGATGCGCTGGCCCACGGGATCACCCTGCCGCGCCGCGATAAATGCGGACTGGCCGGACACGCGGCCGTCGTTCTCCGCCACCACCTGCGCAAGGATGCTGTCCGGATGGGCCGCCAGCGCCTCTGCCGTCATCCGCTTCAGCGCTGTGGCGGAGGCGTACTGCTCCCAGCAGCCGCGGCGGCCGCAGGGGCACGGCAGACCGTCCTTGATGATGACGGTGTGGCCCACCTCGCCGGCCATGCCATTGGCGCCGTGGTACACCTTGCCGTTGTGGATGATGCCCGCGCCTACGCCGGTGCCCAGCGTGATGGTCACGAAGCGCTTACTGTCCCGTCCTGCGCCCACGTAGTATTCCGCCAGCGCCGCGCAGTTGGCATCGTTCTCAATATACAGCGGGATGGACAGATAGTGGTGGAACAGCTTCCGCAGCGGCACGTTCCGCAGCGGAAGGTTGCAGGTGTAGCCGATGGAGCCGGACCGGATCTCCACGGTCCCGGGCACGCCCACGCCCACCGATGCGATGTCGTCCAGCGGCACGCCTGCGGACTTGGCCAGCTCCTGCGTCATGGCCACAATGATCCACGCCAGCGACTGCTGGTCGGTGACGGATGCCACCTTCATTTTCTGCACAGCCAGCAGCTGGCCGTTCTCATCCGCCAGCCCCGCCTTCAGGTTGGTGCCGCCGATGTCTACGCCCACATACTTCATCGTTCCGTCTGCTTCTCCTTCATCATCTCGTCCACCTTGCTGTCAAACTGCGTCACAAAATCTCTCGCTGCGTTGTAGCCGTACTTCATCTGCCGGTTTTTCATGGTGGCGATCTCCACGATACCCGCCAGGTTCCGCCCAGGCCGCACAGGGATGGTGACGATGGGCAGCTCCACGCCCAGTATCTCGTATTTCTCCTCACCAAGGCCCAATCGGTCGTAGAACTTGCCGTCTATCCACTGCTCCAGCTGGATGACCAGGTCGATCTCTGTATCGAACTGCACAGCGCCCATGCCAAACAGTTGCTGCACGTCGATGACACCCACGCCGCGTATTTCAATGTAGTGACGGATGATCTCCGGTGCCGTGCCAAACAGGCTGTTGGAGATACGCCGGATCTCCACAGCGTCATCGGCCACCAGCCGGTGTCCGCGCTTCAGGAGCTCGATGGCCGTCTCACTCTTGCCGATGCCGGAGTCGCCCAAAATCAGCACGCCCTGGCCGTAGATGTTCATCAGCACACCGTGCCGTGCGATTTGAGGCGCCATGGCTCGGTTCAGATAGTCGATAAGCTTGCTGGTCACGTCCACGGTGGACTCCGCGGACCGCAGCAGCGTGCGGTCATGCTTCTCTGCCATCTGCACCAGCTCCGTCGGGACGTCCATTTCCCTCGCCACGATGAGGGCAGGGAACGGATAGCTCAGCAGCTTATTGAACACCCGCATCCGCTCCCTCTCCGTCATGCGGTCCAGAAAGCGCATTTCACCGCGTCCAAGGATCTGCAGGCGCTTATCGTCAAAATAGTCGTAAAACCCCACCAGCTGCAGGGCCGGACGGTTCACGTCCGAGATGGTCACAACGGTGTTGTCGAAGTCGCGCCCCTTGTGAAGGATCTCCATGCCGAAGATCTCCACCATTTTTTTCAGGCTGGCCGGCGTCCGTCTGACTTTTTCCATACAGGTCCCTCCCACGGCCGCCGCCGTCAAACGCGGTAAATGCGGCAAATAGCTATCTTATATTATATCTTGTATCCCCCTGTTTCGCAACACTTTCGCTTCTCAAAAAAATTTCGTTTTTTTGTCAAATAGTGCTTGCAATCTGCGGCGTTATCTGTTATTATATCAACTGCTTGCGATGCAAGCGACCGTATGTTACAACAGCAAGGAGGTGCAACGGATGGCTAAGTGCGAATTTTGCGACAAGGGCGTGACCTTCGGTATCAAGGTCTCTCACTCCCACCGGCGTTCCACTCGTCCCTGGAAGCCCAATGTCAAGCGCGTGAAGGCAGTGATCAACGGCACGCCTCGCCATGTATATGTTTGTACCCGGTGCCTGCGTTCCGGCAAAGTTACCCGCGCGATCTGAGTTGATCGTCGCCTGAACTGTACAGACAAAACGCCCTGCGGAATCCTCCGCAGGGCGTTCTTCTCTATAGGCAAATATTACACGAAAGGCACAGAACCGTGACGGCGGTTCTGTGCCTTTCATGTTTACGCCAATGTAAATTGATAGGTGACAGAGTTCTGCCACTTTTCGTCATTTGTCAGGTCCGCACCGATCAACGTGCCGCCCATCCGCTCATAGAATGCACGGGCATTCACGTTCTCAGGAACACAATAGCAGATGAAGGACGCGGCATCACACTCTCTGCAAAAGGCCTTTACATGCTCAACTGCCGCTCGGCCGACACCCTGCCTCTGATATTCGGAGACGATATACAGGGACTGCAAGGTAATCACATTGGCCTGATGTATCGTCAGATAGCCAATATTCTGACCATCTTTTTGGATCAAATACACAGAATATGCCGGATCAGTGATCCTTGACAGTTCTTTTTCCTCGTGCCACGCCCAGTCAAAGTCATCTATCATATGATCCGGATAAATTCCCCTGTACGTGGTACTCCAGATTTTATGCCGCAGGCCAATGATGGACAGCGCGTCGTCTTTGTCCACCTCAACAAACATTTTATTGTCTGTCATATCACAGCTCGGGGTCCCAGCTGCGGCGCTCTCCGCGATTTCCATTTTCTGCCCTTTCGGATGTCTCCGCCTGGTAGGACACCGCCGTCCCCTGCCGCTCAAAGGACAGGTAGCGGGTACCCTGAAATGTCAGCAGGCCGGTGTCCCCCTCCGTCAGCAGGCCATATTCCCGCCCGGGGAGCCGCAGCTCCAGCCGGTCGCCGCCATCGAACTGAAACGTCACATAGTAGGTGGTGGAGCGCGTTGTATGCCCCGCGCCGTTACCGTGATGGTGGTGGACGTTGACGTTCTCCCGCTTGGCCACCACCGCCGCGTTCACTGTCAGGCGGGGCGAACGGTTATTTTTGCCCCACTGGGCGATACCCTTGCCCGCGCTGATGAGGAACACCAGGAAAATGCCAAAAAAAGCGATAAAAAACAGGAGCTGAAATATTTGAAAACCGCCAAACCCCATACCATAACCATCGAAACCGAACATCGCTGCGTCTCCTTTCTTTTCACTGCGAAAAACATACCATTTTTTCTGCGGCCTGTCCAGCATCCACAGGTTTACACGGTGAAATGTCCGGAAATATCCGTGCAACCTGCGGTTTACAGTGCCGTTATCCTTTGCTGAGATGGCCCATGGCGGCCCGCAGCATCAGCTTTTTCGTGCCCACCGTGTCGAAGGCCACCTCAATAAGGGCGTCGTTGCCCATGACGCGGACGGACAGCACCATGCCCTGCCCGAAGGCATCGTGGCGCACGCTCTCGCCCGGTGCCAGCTGCATCAGGCTGCCGGAGGGTGCCCTGCGGCCTGCATCGGACGATGACCGGAGCGGTGCTTTCTGCGGGCCAGATGTCTCGTGCGCCATTGTACTCTGTGTGCCGTATGCGGCGCTATGACTGCTGTAGCTGCCGTACTTTTCGCCATAGCTATCGTATCCGGCGTACCGGCTGCTCCGGCTGTCTCCGGCGCCGTCGCCCCAGCCGATGCTGTCCCAGTTGCTCTCTGTGCTGCGTGGCTGCGGCTTGCTGAGCCACTCCATGTTCTCCTCAGGGATCTCCTTCAAAAAGCGGGAGGGCATGGCCGGTGCGGTGCGGCCGAACAGCATACGCTGCCGCGCGTTGGTCAGTACCAGCGTCTCCTTGGCGCGGGTCATGGCCACGTAGCACAGACGCCGCTCCTCCTCCATCTCCTCCGCGTCGCCCATGGCGCGATTTCCCGGAAAAAGGCCGTCTTCCATGCCCACCACGTAGACGTGAGGGAACTCCAGCCCCTTTGCAGCGTGCATGGTCATCATGGTCACGCAGTTGTCGCTGTCGGACTGGCTGTCCAGATCCGTATACAGCGCCACTTCGTCCAGAAAGCCGGACAGCGACGGCTCACCTTCGACGTTTTCCAGATAACCCTGAATGCTGGATTTCAGCTCTTCCACGTTTTCCAGGCGTCCGCGGCTCTCCATATCGTTCTTTTCCCGCAGTGCCGCAGTATAGCCGCTCTTGTCGCAGACCATATCATACAGTTCGATGAGGTCACAGCTCTCCACCTGCCTGCGTATAGATTCAATAAGTTCTGTAAAGGCGATAAGCTTGCCAGCTATGTTCTTCAATTCAGGATAATCCGCCGCCTGCCGAAACACTTGATAGAGCGTGGTCTCCTGCTCTGTGGCGATGGTCTGTGCCTTGTCCACGGTGGCCTGTCCGATCTTGCGGGAGGGCACGTTGACGATGCGGCGGAGCCTCAGATCGTCGGCGGGATTGTTGATGACGCACAGGTATGCCAGCATGTCCTTGATCTCTGCGCGGTCGAAGAACTTCATACCGCCGTAAATTTTGTAAGGTACGCCGTTGCGCTTGAACGCATATTCCAGCGCGTTGGACTGGGCGTTCATACGGTACAGCACGGCGTGATCTTTCCAATTGCCGCCGCGGCGGTAGTCCGTCATCACCTGACCCACCACGTAATTGGCCTCGTCACTCTCGTTGAAGGCGGTCTTGATGATCACCTTTTCGCCGTCTCCATTCTCCGTCCACAGCGTCTTGCCCTTGCGGCCCTCGTTGTGGCGGATGACAGCGTTGGCCGCGTCCAGAATGTTCTGGGTAGAGCGGTAGTTCTGCTCCAGACGGATAGTGCGGGCGCCGCGGTACTCCTTCTCGAAGCTGAGGATGTTGCTGATGTCCGCGCCGCGGAAGCGGTAGATGCTCTGGTCATCGTCTCCCACCACGCAGATGTTGCGCCAGCCGCCTGCCAGCAGGCTCACCAGCAGGTATTGCAGGTGGTTGGTGTCCTGATACTCATCGATGAGGATGTAGCGGAACTTCCGCTGGTAGCGCTCCAGCACGTCGGGGCAGCTCTCCAGCAGCCGGACGGTGTGCAGAATGATGTCATCGAAGTCCAGCGCATTGGCCTCGCGCAGCTTTTTACTGTAAAGCGCATATACTTTACCCATCCTGATACGACGCCAATCGTTAACGCCCTCCCAGTAGTGGATGAACTCCTCCGGCGACTGCATGCTGTCCTTGGCCTGTGAGATGACGCTGAGGATCTCTCTCGGCGGGAAGGACTTCTCCTCCAATGACAGCTCCTTCAGCACATCCTTGATAACGCGCTTGCTGTCGTCCGAATCATAGATGGTAAAGCTGCGGTCGAAGCCGATACGGTCGATGTCGCGGCGCAGAATACGGACACAGGCCGAGTGGAACGTGGACGCCCAGACATCCCGTGCCTGCTCCTCCCCCAGCATGCGCCCCAGCCTCTCCTTCAGCTCGTTGGCAGCCTTGTTTGTGAAGGTGATGGCCAGGACCTCCCATGGGCTGGCAGGCTCCACAGCACAGAGGTACTGCATCAGTGGGCGCTGCTCCTCTCGTTCCGCTGTGGGAGCTGTGACGTACCCCTCCAGGAATGTCACGGTGTCCTCGTCCACCGGTACAGGGATATCCTCACAGTCGCTGCCCCGCCCGTAGCGCAGCAGGTTGGCCACGCGGTTGATAAGCACCGTAGTCTTACCGGAGCCGGCGCCGGCCAGCAGCAGCAGTGGTCCCTCCGTTGTCAGCACGCCCTCCTGCTGGCGGGGGTTCAGCTTTTGAAAATCAGCGGTGATGGCAGCGCGCCGCGCCGTTATGAATCGTCTTTCCAGGTTCGTCATGTAGCAGCCTCGCTTTTCTCTTTCTTGCTCCTTATTTTAATACATGCGGCCACTCCGGTCAACTGTCTGCGCAAATTTTGTAGAATTTTTGTTCGATTCTACTTGACAAGAACGATTGTTCGATTTATAATGTGAAATAGAACATGAGTTTGATACGGAGGTAACTGCCATGACTACCATCGGACTGCTGATTACCCTGCTGGGCGCTGGCTCCATAGCCGCTAACGTGATGCGGCTCATCGACCATATCGATCAGCCCGCTCCCCGCCATCGCCGCCGCGCGGCGTAACGTGAGATGGACGTTCTGGAGAAACTGTCCATCCTGACGGACGCGGCCAAATACGATGCGGCCTGCACCTCCAGCGGTGTGCGGCGCGGCTCCAGGCCCGGGATGATCGGCAACACATCTTCCTCCATCGCCGGATGCTGCCACAGTTTTTCCGCCGACGGGCGCTGCATCACGCTGCTGAAGGTGCTGATGACCAACGTGTGTACCTTCGACTGCCGCTACTGCGTCAACCGGCGCAGCAACGACACGCGGCGAGCCGCGTTTACGCCGCGGGAGCTGGCGGAGCTGACCATCGGCTTCTACCGGCGGAACTATATTGAGGGACTGTTTCTCTCCAGCGGCGTACTGCGCAGCCCCGACTACACCACCGAACAGATGATCTGTGCGCTGCGTATCCTGCGGCAAGAGTACCGGTTCAATGGGTATATCCACGCCAAGGCCATCCCTGGGACGTCGCCGGAGCTGGTACAGCAGTTGGGACTTCTGGCGGACCGGCTCAGCGTCAACATCGAGTTGCCGTCCCAGAGCGGTCTGCAGTCACTGGCACCGGACAAGACCAAGGACGCCATCCTGCGGCCTATGGGGCAGATACGGGACGGCGTGGTCCAGAGCAAGGCGGAACTGGTGAAATACAAGCACGCGCCTGCGTTCGCTCCCGCAGGACAGAGTACCCAGCTTATTGTGGGTGCCACCAGCGACAATGACCGGCACATCCTGCAGCTGACAGAGTCACTGTATCAGAAGTACCGGCTAAAACGGGTGTTCTACTCAGCGTATGTGCCAGTGGTAGAGAACAGCCTGCTGCCGGCACTGGACACCAAGCCACCCCTTCTGCGGGAGCACCGGCTATACCAAGCGGACTGGCTGCTGCGGTTCTACGGTTTTCGGGCGGAGGAGCTGCTGGACGAGGCGCACCCTGATTTCGACCAGCGGCTGGATCCCAAGTCCGGCTGGGCGGTGGCTCATCTGGATCAGTTCCCCGTAGAGATCATGCGTGCCGATCTGGAGACGCTGCTGCGGGTGCCGGGGATCGGACCGGTCAGTGCGCGGCGCATCCTGTCAGCGCGGAGGCAAAGCCATCTGCGGTTTGAGGACCTGAAAAAGCTGGGTGTCGTGGTGAAGCGGGCACAGTTTTTCATTACCTGCGGCGGCAAGATGCGGCAGGGGCTGCGCTTCTCCCCCGCTACGCTGGCAGCGCAGTTAGAACAGATGGAGCGTGGGCTGCTGCCGGAAAGCGGCATGGAGCAGCTGTCGCTTTTCGACCATGTGGGGTGAGTGTATTGCGAGACGTGCTTTATCAGTACGACGGGACATTTGACGGGTTTCTGTGCTGTATCCACGACAGTTATCTGTATAAGGAGATCCCCGTCGGCTTTTCCTCCGACGGGGATTTTTTGTCATTATATGAGGTGCGGATCGTGCCGACCCAGGCGGCGCACAGCCAGCGGGTCTACCGTGGGCTGGCCGCCCGCTCGAACAAGGCAGCCAAGGCCGTGTACCGTGGGTTTCTGACCTGTATGGAAGACAAGGAGCTGCGGCTTTACGCCTTCGTGCGGAAGGTGTTTCGGGAGGGAGACAGGTTCATGCGGAATCTGTCCGATCCGGTGTTCTATCCGCTGCACAAGGCTCTCCGGCACATGAGCGGCGAGCTGGAAAAGCTCCGTGGATTCGTGCGGTTTTCAGATTACAACGGTGTGCTGGGGGCGGTGATCGAACCGGAAAATCAAGTGCTTCCCATGCTGCGCCGCCACTTCTGCGGCCGGTACAGCAACGAGGCATTCTTCATCTTCGATCGCACCCACCGCGAGATCCTTCTGTACGCCAGAGGCATTTCCCGCATCCAGCCGCTGGAGCGGCTGGATCTGGCGGCACCGGACGCTGAGGAGGTACAGTACCGGCGGCTCTGGAAAGCGTTTTTCGAGACAGTAACCATCCGCGAGCGGGAGAACCCAAGATGTCAGAACACCTTCCTGCCCAAACGGTACCGCGGCGTGATGACGGAATTTTTACCGCTGGATGGCGGTGGGATGTCGGCCGAACCATCGTGGCCGCAGCTGCGGCCGTGACGGCGCAGCCGGCAGCAGTATGAGAGGTGTCGGCAAGAATTGGACATAGACAGGGCATGTAGGACAACCGCTTCGAGCAGGGGCACCGGTAAAAATCAGAGGGCACGGAGAAACGATGGGGGTGCTTTGTGACATTGGCGTGGGGATGTATGGGGGATGCAGAACCGAGGGCACAGGGCACGGATGCGCGACGCTGGAACGTGCGGGGGGCACGGCAGGCGTGGACGCGGGGTTTGGGGGACGATTCTCCAACGAGAGCTGCCGCATAACGGCGGCTCAGTCATCCAGCAGTTCTCGTAGCCGTTTGAGACTGCGGCGTTCCATGCGGGAGACCTGTACCTGCGAGACATGAAGCAGGCGGGCCGTCTGCTCCTGAGTCAGCCCCTTGAAGAACCGCAGGAGGATGGCCTTGCGCTCCTGTTCCGGCAGCTGGTCGATGGCTTCGCGGAGGGCAATGCGCTCCACCATACCTGTCTCCGGCTCCTCGGTACCCAACACGGATTCCAGTGTCATACCCTCCACCGTCTCCTGCTGCAAGGATTCCGGCGGCACCACAGCCAATTCGATGCTGGCGATCTCCTCTACGGTGAGCCCCGTCTCATCCGCCAGCTCGGACAGCTTGGGCGCGCAGCTCAGCCGGTTTTGCAGGCGCTCCCGCGCGGCCCAGAGCATCTGCCCCTTTTCCCGTAGAGTGCGGCCCACTTTGATGGGGCCGTCATCCCGCAGGAAACGACGTATTTCTCCGGCGATCTTGGGGACTGCATAGGTTGAAAACTGCGTTCCATATGTGAGGTCAAATCCCTTTACAGCTTTGATAAATCCAATACATCCCAGCTGGTAGAGGTCGTCCATCTCTACGCCGCAATGGTGATATCGCTTCACGATGGACCAGATGAGCCCTGCATTCTCTGTGAGCATCTGGCGGCACGCCTCGTCATCGCCCTGCTGCGCACGCTCCAGTAGTGCCAAGCGTTCCTCAGTCATCGGGTGACCAAACGGGGCATAATACGCTTGCGCATCTGGACCGTGGTGCCTTTGCCCTGCATTGAGCGGACAGTGAGCTTGTCCATAAAACTCTCCATAATGGTGAAGCCCATGCCGCTGCGCTCGCTGCCGCCGGTGGTAAACAGCGGACGGCGAGCCTCCTCCACGTCGGTGATACCTCGGCCCCAGTCGCGGACGGTGATCTCCAGGACGCCGTCCTTCAGTAGCTTCATTTTCATGACGATCCGCCCCAGCGCATCCGGATAGGCATGGACGATGGCATTGGTCACCGCCTCGCTGACGGCGGTCTTGATATCCCCCAGCTCGTCCAGTGTGGGGTCCAGCTGGGCGGCAAAGGCAGCGGCAGCTGTCCGGGCAAAGCCCTCGTTGCTGCTGCGGCTGAGAAATTCAACGGTCACATAATTTTCAGCGCGGGTCATATGTAGTCCCTCCTCTTAATCAATGGTCATCATCCGGCCGACGCCGGCAGCCTCGAACACCTTGCGGGGCTGCTGCGCCACATGGCGCAGGGTGACGCTGCCGCCCAGCTCACGCATGCGCTGCCAGCCCCGCAGTGCCACGGCAATACCGGAGCTGTCCATAAATGTGACACCGGAAAAGTCCAGCACCAGCACCAGCGGCAACGACCGCTGGATCTCCTGCTCCAGGCAGGTCAGGAGGCCCTTGGCCCCGTGGTGGTCCAGCTCCCCTTTCAGGGCCAGCTCCAGTTGATTTCCCTCGTGCTTTGCCGACACGTCCATGTAGATCGCTCCTTTGTCAAACTGATGGTCCGGATAAAAAAATAATCACCGCAGATCCATGATCTACGGTGATTATAATGTATTTATGCTGTTTTTTGCGTCGAATCGCGCCTGTGCGGCGGAAAAATTCAGATCTTCATCGCGGCAGCGGTTTCGTCCAGCTTGGCAATGAGGGCGCGGGCCTTTTCGGCCTTCTCACGCTCAGCGTTCACCACGTTCTCAGGAGCGCGGGAGGTGAATGACTCATTGGCCAGCTTGGCCTCAATGCGGTGGAGGTTGTCCTCCGCCTTCTTGCGCTCGGCGGCGATGCGCTCCAACTCCTTGGCGATGTCCACCAGCTCCGCCATGGGCATATAGATGGTAGCGTCGTGAGTGGCCACGGTGACCATACCCGTCAGGTCGGCGGGTGCGGTGGTCTGCACCGTCAGCTCGCTGGCGTAGGCCATACGTGTGATAAAGTGGGCGCCCAGTTGATAGTTCTCGGGCTGGGCGGCCACGATGATAACCTGAGCCTTGCGGCTGGGCGGCACGTTCATCTCAGCGCGGCGGGCGCGGATGGCGGAGATGGCGTCCTTCACCGCTTCCATGGCCGTCTCCGCCTCGGGGAAGCGCAGAGCATCCTGATACTCCGGCCACTGAGCCTTGATGAGGTAGTCGCCCTCGTGGGGCAGAGCCTGCCAGATCTCCTCGGTGATAAACGGCATGAAGGGGTGCAGCAGCTCCAGGATATGCAGCAGCACGTAGCACAGCACGTTCTCTGCCGCCAGCTTGGCACTCTCATCCTCGCCGTTAAGGCGGGTCTTGGTCAGTTCGATATACCAATCGCAATAGGTGTCCCAGATGAAGTCGTAGATCTTGGCGGAGGCCACGCCCAGCTCGTAGGCTTCCAGATTGTCGGTGACCTCGCGGATCAGGGTGTTCAGGCGGCTGAGGACCCACTTGTCCTCCAACTCCAGCTTCTCCGGCAGCTGTACCTTGTCGATGGACAGATTCATCATGACGAAGCGGCTGGCGTTCCAGATCTTATTGGCAAAATTGCGCATAGCCTCGCACTTCTCCACAAAGAAGCGCATGTCGTTGCCAGGGCTGTTGCCGGTGATGAGGTTGAAGCGCAGGGCGTCGGCGCCGTACTTGTCCGCCATCTCCAGCGGGTCGATGCCGTTGCCCAGAGACTTGGACATCTTGCGGCCCTTGTCGTCGCGGACCAGGCCATGGATGAACACGGTCTTGAAAGGCTCCTTCTTCATCTGCTCCATGCCGGAGAAGATCATACGGGCTACCCAGAAGAAAATGATGTCGTAGCCGGTAACCATGACAGAGGTCGGATACCAGTAGTTCAGATCGGCGGCGTCCTTATCGGGCCAGCCCAGCGTGGAGAAAGGCCACAGGCCGGAGCTGAACCAAGTGTCCAGCACGTCCTCCTCGCGGGTCAGGTGGGTGCTGCCGCACTTTTCGCACTTGGTGGGATCGGTGCGGCTGACGTTGATGTGCTTGCAGTCATCGCAGTACCAGGCGGGGATCTGGTGCCCCCACCACAGCTGGCGGGAAATGCACCAGTCATGGACGTTCTCCATCCAGTTGATATAAGTCTTGGTAAAGCGCTCCGGCACAAACTTGATGGTGCCATCCTCCACCACGCGGATGGCCTCCTTGGCCAGCGGCGCCATCTTCACGAACCACTGCGCGGAAATCAGGGGCTCCACGTCGTTGTGGCAGCGGTAGCATGTTCCCACGTTGTGGGAGTAGTCCTCGGTCTTGACCAGGTAGCCTTCAGCCTCCAGGTCGGACACGATAGCCTTGCGGCACTCGTAGCGGTCCATACCCTCGTACTTGCCGCCGTTCTCGTTGATCTTGCCATCATCGGCAATGCAGCGGATGACCTCCAGATGGTGGCGCAGGCCCACCTCAAAGTCGTTGGGGTCATGGGCGGGGGTCATCTTCACGGCGCCGGTACCGAAGCCGATCTCGCA
>ENA-ORLY01001377-ORLY01001377.1-human-gut-metagenome-genome-assembly--contig:-NODE-1377-length-29215-cov-27.631890_pt1 | contig 29215 bp, 27 predicted proteins | sample MGYA00243071_ERZ508832 | MGnify/ENA primary metagenome ERZ508832 (study PRJEB26277, sample SAMN04329777) | human gut metagenome | biome: human-associated habitat | host: Homo sapiens | place: USA... | reverse complement strand
TGAAATTTATGATACAGTGAAGCAAAAATCAGAAGATAAGGTGGCGCAACTGCAATGTGGGAACGCACGCTGTCTCAAAAATCAGTCCGTCTTTTCTGCGAGCAAAAAGTGATAGATGAAGCAAAGGCGGATGCGTATGTCTATGGGTACGAGTTGCTCATATCATCTGTTGTGAGCGTTCTGCTTGTTGTTTTAATCGCTGTTGTGTGTGGTGATGTGCGGTACGCACTTTCATTTTTGATTGGGTTTATCCCACAGCGAATCTACATTGGCGGATACCATGCAACATCGCACACCAGATGCTATTTGGCATTCTCCGGACTGGCACTTATCTGCATTTTGCTAAGTAAGGCAATCGCAGCAAATCACCTTTTCCGTATCCTGACAACAGTAGCTCTTTTGGGCATCTCTATCTTTCTCTCACCTATCGAAGCAAAGAATAAGCCTTTAAGTGAAAAGAAGCGGTCAAGTTACAAGATGGTCGCATCTGTTCTTTCGTCAATAGATTTCCTGCTTGCCATTTTTAATGTGCTTCCGTATACACGTCATGTAGTTTGCTACTATCTCTCCAAATGGGTATTGATTGTATTCTCAACAATTCCTTTGGTTCAACAAAAATTTAATGCCAACTTTTGTAGATAGGGAGGTGATAACATGAAAAAAAACAAATGGGTGCTGCTTCTTATCGCTTTTGTTGCATTTTTGGTATTGGTTTATTTTATTGGTGCTTGCCTTAATGCAACGGCAGAGGCATTGACAATTATTTCGCTCTGCATCGGCATACTGGTCATTTATTTAGTCGTAAAAGCAATCAAATCAAAATAAGGAAAGGAAAATGTGATCATGAGTACAAGAAAATTCATCAAAAAACTTACGGCGAGTCTGCTTTTTATTGCGGTTGTAATGTCGTTTGGCGTTCAGTCTGCCTTCGCTGAATCGAATTCACCGAAAGCTACCGTTAAGAACAATGTTGTTACTTTTAGCAATCTCGATCAACTGAAGGCAAACGAGAAGCTCGCAATTGCGGTAGTTGACAGTAATGGTGATCCAGCAACTATTACTATTGAGTCAGTGAATAATTCGATTTCTCGTGCAGCAAAATCGTCGAATTCTTGGAAGGCTTCGTATAAAGGAGTGGTAATTCATGCATATTTTTATATGACGGTGACGAATAATAAAGTCACGAATGCCTGGGATTATTCGATTACAACTTTGGGTTCCACATACAGTGATGCAAGTTTGACGTATAACTCCAGTTCGGCAAAACTCACCTTTACCAGTAACGCTTATAATGGTATTGCTTCTCATACTTGCTGGCTGAAGGGAACTCCTCGTGGAACAAACAATGAAGTCGATGTAACGTATTCTATGTAATGTGGAGGATAATATGAAACGAAATCACAAAAAACTACTTTTTTCCTTGAGTAAAATTACATGTGCTTTTGCAATGGCACTCGCAGTCTTAAGTGTGAATAGCACCTGTTGTTTTACAGCATATCAGCCGGATGTCCCTGAATCGCTTGATCGCAACTAAACTCATATGATAGACATTATATCAAAAACGATGTGAGGTGATAGAATATGAAAGATGTATCTCGAAGAGAATTCTTGAAAACTTTATGTTTAGGCATAACAGTAGCCGCTTTACAAAATTTGCCAATGACAACGGCTTTTGCAGACAGTGCAATCAGTAAAACAAAAATTATTTCTAAAAGCGACCGTGAAAATTTGGTGGCTACTGTTGCAAGAACTGTGCAAGTGTCCTACAAAATAGATAAAAATACGATCATTGAAGTAACTCGCTTTACTGATATTGATGGACAAAATGTTACCTTGAACCGGAGCGTTAAAGAAGATGGTACAGGTGAACTTGTCTATACGAAAGCCCAAAAAACGAAAAAAAGCAAATTGACCAATCAAAGCTATGATGTCTTTTTGAAATTAGCAACTTCAAAATCTATGCCTCAAACAAGGGGAGCCACTGTTGGAAGTGATGTTACAGGATCACAGTATAAGCATATATTTGTATCAAATCTCAGCTATACAATTGACAATACGGCGATTGCGCAAATTGAGATTGGTGGAGTTGAAACTGCAGCAAGCCTTTTAATTACTGGGTTGCACTTGCCGGGAAGCACTGCTGTTACGGTTGGATCCTTTTTGGTTAGTGTGGTTCTAGCTACTTCTCCATCGAAAGTTGTTATAAATCAATCGCTGTATGAAGTCCATTTCGCATATGATAATAGCTACTATACCCATTGCTATCATGATATTTTGTATTCGTATGATTCCGGTGGACACCTTATGGATACTACAAAATCGTACCATCAAGCTGTGGGAGGCTAAGAATGAAAAAAGGCAAAAGCAACTTTTTTCTTATTGCTCCTTTTGCCCTTTGGGGCTGCATTTCAGTATGGACTAGTAATCTTGTCCGATTGACAGATAAAAGCGCAGTACCTTATGCTTGGGCTTCTTTGTTTTTCTCATATGGAATCGTAGCAGTGCATTATATCCAAGTGGCAGTATCCTCCAAAGGCTGTAACAATGCCGAAAACGAAAAAATTGCATGGGTTCAGCTTGGGCTTTCAACTTTGTTCTTGATAGTAGCTGTTGTTCTAGCTATTCAATGAAGGAAAGCAAAGTAATCACCCAAAGCAGTGTAAGGTCACAATATTTTCTATTCCAGCAGTATTCTAGTAGTTTCAGCATTTGTATGGTTCACATTTATTTGCCGAGGAGTATACACCTGAAGGGGAAAATTTAATGAAGGTGATTCCAATGGAGCTTTAGTGTATTGAGTGAAGAAAAAAAATAAATTAGGAGGCAGTATACTATGACTAACAAAATCAAACGGCTGATTTCCATTCTATTGGTCACGGTTTTATTTCTCCTGACCATTCAGCCAGCATTTGCAACTGGAAATAAGAGAAAGATCGATGATTATTCGATAGAAGAACTTCTCAATCTTTCTGTGCAAGAACAAGAGAATCTCGGATTTTATGTTTTGGCCGAGGTTCCAATGCGCATTCCTGTTTCTAATACAGACGGCTCAAGAGTTGTATCGTATATTGATGGAACATGGAGAGTTCTTTATACAAAGGCCAATGGATTGGGCTTTTATATGAGTGGAACTACCGTCGGTATTGGCCCGGATTTAATAAAAAATGTTTCAGGAACGGATTACTACACGAGCTATTCCGATAACATCGAACGAAGCTGCCCATTTTCAACGACAGCACTAGTTCCAGAACAAAGTATATATAATACAACCTATACATATGACTTCTATGATGTTGGAACTTATCTTGATTGCAGCGTTGGGTGTTATTTTGGAGTGGTTGGCTCAAGCAAACCAATCTATTGGAGTGCAACTACACAAGTTACCATCCCGAAATTATGATTTTGACCAGCTATGGATGAAATTGTTTTTGAACCCAGTGATGTCAATATGTTAGCAGCTTTAGGCATCGTCGAAAGTGTAAAGTTGTTTCCGTTTATGTTATCAATGGGAGAACTTCAATATGCTTGCGATTCAGAATATCGTTGCAAACAATTCGTGAATTGCCTTTCAGAATATTATCCTGACAGCCAAATTGAAGCTAGACAACTGTGGTCGAAATATCATGGTACAGCGAATGCGGTTCAATGTGATATGATAAATCATAAGCCACTGCGTGTTTGGGTCAGGAGTTCTGCCGATTGTTGGTGCGGCATTTATTATATTTGTTACTATGCAGCAAAGTATGGTACAAATAGAATTTTGCTTGCATCCAGAGAAGGTCTGAAAGAATTTATGGAAGGGAAAACCGATAAGATCTCACAAAAGTATTTGACGGAAGAAACTATTACTGAGTATGCCAAAAGATGGGGAAAGCTATTAAACGAAAACACCTCCATGCGTATTTGGCATGCGAACGATGTTAAAAGCGTTAACATAGATTATTTCGACCAGAGAATTATTAGTTTAGTATCGAGAATTCCTATTTCGGTTGGTGAACTTACCGCAGACGTATTAAAAGCGATTTCTGCTCCGGTAAGTGACTGGTATGTCATGAAACGCATAGAAGCACTTTTGAAAAAGGGTGTTCTTCAAGTCGTTATTCCAAACAAAATCTTTTATAATACCATCGTCCAGCTAAACGAAGAATAAAGGAATCCGAGCAAGTCGGCCCAACAGTCACCTCATTTCAACGAGAGGGGTGGCTGTTGGGTCAATTGTTCAAAAAGAAAAACTGAAGATAATAAAAAGTCTTGATTTCTCCATCAAAACATGGTATATACATTATACGAAACAGTGCTTTGAAAGAACGCTCCACCGTTCAATGACGTGTAAAGAGAGGTGCTTGCCATGACCGCTGTGATCTACGCCCGCTATTCCAGTGATAACCAGCGCGAAGAATCCATCGAAGGCCAGATTCGTGAATGCACGGCCTATGCCGAAAAGAATGACATCACTATCGTCAAGCACTACATTGACCGCGCCATCTCTGCCAAGACGGATAATCGCCCTCAATTCCAACAGATGATAAAGGACAGCGACAAGAAGCTGTTTGATATTGTTCTGGTCTGGAAACTTGACCGCTTTGCCCGGAATCGGTTCGATGCCGTGAATTACAAGTACCAGCTGGAAAAGAATGGTGTCCATCTGGTGTCTGCCATGGAACCCATTTCACAGGGGCCTGAAGGCATTATGGTGGAGAGTATGCTGATCGGCATGGCAGAATATTATTCCGCCGAACTTGCCCTGAAAGTAGCGCGCGGTGAGCGCGAAAACGCCCTCCAGTGCAAGTACAACGGCGGTATCGTTCCGCTGGGCTTCACCATTGGCAAGGAGGACCGACTGTACCATATCGACCCGGAGACGGCTCCCATTGTGCAGGAGATCTTCACCCGGTACGCCAACGGCGAGCCTGCCGAGAAAATCGCAGCCTCCCTGAATGAGCGAGGGCTGCGCACCCGCACCGGGAAGCCGTTCGTGAAGAACAGCTTCTTCCAAATTTTCCGGAACCGCCGTTACATCGGTGAATACCGATATAAGGACATCGTGACACCGGGCGGCATTCCTGCCATCGTGGACGAGGACTTGTTCAACCGGGTGCAGCAGCGTTTCGAGCAGAACAAGATCGCCCACGGTCGCCCTGCAAAAGAGGATGTGAGCTATCTGCTGACCACCAAGCTGTTCTGCGGCAAGTGCGGTACGCTCATGGGCGGCGAAAGCGGCACAAGCCACATGGGAAACACCTACTATTACTACAAGTGCGGCAAAGCCAAACGCCACAGCAAGGCGCACTGCGATCTGAAAGCCATCCGCAAAGAGCCGTTGGAACGGTTCGTGGTGGAGACTGCCATTAAGGTGATCTTCAGCGATGAAATTATCGAACGGCTGATAGATTTGGTCATGGAAGCCCAGCAGCAGGAGAACACCCGGCTGCCTGTTCTGAAAGAGCAGCTCCGGGATACGGAGAAACGGCTCGCAAACCTTCTGGAAGCCATTGAACAGGGCATCCTGACCCCGACCACCAAGCAGCGGTTGGACGAGCTGGAAGCCCGGAAAGAAGCCCTGAACACCAGCATTCTGGAAGAAGAGCTGAAAAAGCCCGTCCTGACCCGTGAGTGGATTCGGTTCTGGCTTGAAAAATTCCGCAAGGGTGACGTGGGCAGCACGGAACACCAGCGGCAGATCATAGATACCTTTGTCAACTCGGTCTACGTCTTTGACGACCGGGTCGTGCTCAATTTCAACTTCACGGACGATGCCAAAACGGTCACCCGTGAGGAAGTGTTGGGTTCGAGTGCTGTGGACAATGCTCCACCACATCCCCAGACCATTCGGTCTGGGGATTTTTTTGTGGCGGACGGTACAGAACGAGAACCGGAACAAGTAAAGGCAGGGTACCACTATGGTAGTGGTACCCTGCCTTTTGCTATTTTTAACAGTGTATGGTATACTCGGCTTAGCCCAGTAAATTGGAAGTTATGGAGGTAACAATACTTATGAAAAAATTTCTTTCTTTGTTTTTGTGTCTTACCTGTATACTGACTTTAGCTGCGTGTGGAAGAAAAGCAGCGCCCATTACGCTACCTCAAGCCGATAAGATTACATCTATTGATATAACTACTGCAGAAAACACAGTAAGTCATTCAGACAAAACTTGGATAAGTGAAATAATCGCCGATATTTCCAGTTCTGAACCGACTAAGAAGGAAAGTGTTCAAGACTTTCCGCAAGTGGAAAGTTATATCAAGATTGACTTCCGGCATGAGACAGGAACAATTACGATCTTTGCGTATGAGGACAGGGGGAAGTACTATCTTGAACAACCTTATCGAGGAATTTATAAAATTGATCGCAAACTGTTTGAAAGGCTAAAAGGAACTGATTGATTTCAGGTTGCCGTACTCGTTCCCTGCAAGGTTTGGGGCTCCGCACGCCACAACAAGAGCATCCGCCTTGCGCATGTAGTCATTTTGTGATACAATGACCCTGACAGGAGGTGTCCCGTATGATGCAGACATTCGTTCGCCCTTCCCGGGATCTGCGCAACCATTACGCTGAGCTTTCGGAGATGCTCAAAGACCATGACCATGTGATCATCACGAATCATGGCCGTGGAGAATCCGTACTCATCAACATTGAGGACTACGCCAAGTACGAAGAGTTTTTGCACCAGCGGTATGTTGCCGAGGCACTTGCCAAGGCAACACAGCAGGCGGCTGACCCCGACACGCAGTGGGAAGACCACGAAAGCGTATGGGAGACGCTGAGCAAGCAGTATGACGTATAAAATTAAATATCTGCCCCTTGCTGTGCAGGACTTGAACGATATCGCCCGGTATCTGTCTGGCTTTTACCCTAAAACAGCCAGCCGTGTACTGAAAGAACTTCTGGAGAAGATCACAAAATTAGGCGATACCCCGAAAATGTGCGAGGTCTACCGCCTTGACCCGGCTTATCGTAGGTTGGTCGTTGACCAGTATCTGGTGTTTTATCGCGTCAACGATGGAAACAAGATTGTGGAGATTCACCGTGTGCTGCGAGGTGCTTGGAATCTGCCGCAGTATCTGGAATAAATTCAACTTCGACTGCTGTGAACGGTACAGAAAACCCCCGGCAGGCTATCACCATTGCGGTGACAGTCTGCCGGGGGTATTATAATGTTATCCTGTCAAACTTTTTTTGCCTTACACCTCGTGCTCGGCCCAGTCCTGGCTGCGGCCCACGGCCTTGTGCCAGCCCTTGACCAGCGTTTCCCGCTGGGCAGCGTCCATTTTGGGCTCAAACAGCTGGTTGCAGCTCCACAGATGGCTGATCTCCTCCCGGCTCTTCCACACGCCGGTGGCAAGGCCGGCCAGATACGCCGCGCCAAGGGCGGTGGTCTCCCGGATGGCCGGGCGCAGCACCTCCTTGTTCAGGATGTCGGACTGGAACTGCATCAGGAAGTGGTCGCGGCTGGCACCGCCGTCCACCTTCAGGGTGCTGATGGTAATGTCGGTGTCCTTCTCCATGGCCCACATCAGGTCGGCGCTCTGGTAGGCGATGGATTCCTCGGCTGCGCGGATGATGTGGTTCTGGGTGGTGCCGCGGGTGATGCCCAGAATGGCACCCCGGGCGTACATATCCCAATAAGGTGCGCCCAGACCGGTAAAGGCGGGCACGATGTACACACCGCCGTTGTCCGGCACCTTCTGGGCGTAGTACTCGGAATCGCAGCTGTCCTGGATCAGGTGCATCCCGTCCCGGATCCACTGGATGACCGCGCCACCCACAAAGACGGAGCCTTCCAGCGCATATTCTACCTCGCCGTCAAGGCTGATGGCGATGGTGGTGACCAGACCGTTCTTGCTCTGGTAGATCTTGTTGCCGGTGTTCATCAACAGGAAACAGCCGGTGCCGTAGGTATTTTTCACGTCGCCGGGCTTAAAGCAGCCCTGCCCGAACAGCGCGGCCTGCTGGTCGCCTGCAATACCGGCCACCGGCACGTCCACGCCCTGAATGTTGGTGTAGCCGTACACCTCGCTGGAGTCCTTCACGCTGGGCAGGATGCTGCGGGGGATGTCCAGCGCCTTGAGCAGGGTGTCGTCCCAGTCCAGCGTGCGGATGTTGTACAGCATGGTGCGGCTGGCGTTGGTGCGGTCGGTAACGTGCACCTTGCCGCCGGTCAGCTTCCAGACCAGCCATGTGTCCACCGTGCCGAACAAAAGCTCCCCGGCCTCGGCCTTTTCCCGCGCACCGGGGACGTTGTCCAAGATCCACTTGATCTTGGTGGCAGAGAAATAGGCGTCCGGCACAAGGCCAGTGTTTTCCCGGATATAGTCCGCCATGCCGGGGGTCTTGAGCAGCTCGTCCACAAGGGGCGCGGTGCGGCGGCACTGCCAGACAATGGCGTTATACACCGGGCGTCCGGTGTTTTTATCCCACAGGATGGTGGTCTCGCGCTGGTTGGTGATGCCAATGCCCGCAATGTCTCTGGGGTCCACGCCGCTCTGGGCGATTACCTCGTTCATCACGCCGTACTGGCTGGACCAGATCTCCATGGGGTTGTGCTCCACCCAGCCCTGATGGGGGTAGATCTGCTCAAATTCCCGCTGCTGCACGCAGACAATGTTCTGCTCGTTGTCAAACAGGATCGCCCGGCTGCTGGTAGTGCCCTGATCCAGTGAGAGGATATATTTGGTCTGGCTCATGATCTTCTCTCCTTGCTCTGAAGCTTGAGTGCAAAACAAAAAAGAGCGCACCAAACAAAGCTATCTGCTCTGTCTGTCGCTCTCCTGCTCTGCGCAAACATATTCTGTGCTTATTGTACACGCTCCGCAGGAAAAATACAAGCTTCTGCGCGATTTTTGGAGGTTCTGCACAAGGGGGCCGCGCTGCCGTTGAACACTCTGCCGAAAGGGTGCGCGGTGCAGCCGCCGGGGATGTAAAAAGCTTGCAAATTTGCGAAAAAGACGTGACGAAACGGCGCGGATGTGGTATCGTTAAGGGGTAGATTTTTTGTTCGGAAAGGATTTCTTTGCCATGACCCGGATCGCTTTCTGTGATGACGATGCCGCGCTGCTGCATCAGATGCAGGATTTTCTGGAGCAGTACCGCACCCTGCGGGGGGTGCAGCTGGAGCTGGCCCCCTATACAAAGCCCATTGCAGGATTTTCTGGAGCAGTACCGCACCCTGCGGGGGGTGCAGCTGGAGCTGGCCACCTATACAAAGCCCGTGGAGCTTCTGGCAGATATCGAGGCCGGGGTACGCTTTGACGTGCTGTTTTTGGATGTGCTTATGCCCGGCATCAACGGCATCAACACCGCCCGGGAGATCCGCCGGTACGACACGGCGGTGCAGATCATCTTTGTGACCTCTTCTTCGGAATTTGCCGTACAGTCCTATGTGGTGGGCGCATACTACTACCAGCTCAAACCCATCTGGAAGGACAGCTTTTTCCGCCTTACCGATGCCGTGCTGGCCGAGTGCCGCAAGCGCACCCAGCACAGCCTGATCCTGCGCTGCAAAAGCGGTGTGACCCGCATTACGCTGGACAGTCTGGAATACTGCGAGGTGCAGGGGCGCACGCTGGGCGGCGCTGGCGGTGGCGTTTTTCCTCCCGCAGCATCCGCTGGTGCAGCCGGTGGCAGAGCTGCTGTTCACCCTGCCGCTGCTGCTGTTCATCCGGTTCCTTGCGCCCTCCATGCGGCAGCTTTCCCACTACCCGGCCTCGGTGCAGTGTCAGTTCGGCATCGTGCCGCTGGTGGGCTACCTTTTTGACTACATCACCCACGTCTACACCAACCTTTTGTCCGAGGCGAACCCGGCGGCGGTGGAGTTCATGTTCTTTGTGTGCTGCGCGGCCTTTCTGTGCTCCATTTTGCGTGCCTCCCGGGTGGAGCGGCAGCGCATCCAGATGGAACAGCTGCAGACCAGCCTGAACCTGCAAGTCACGCAGGCCATGCGCGAGATCGAGGCACTGCGCCTTTCCCAGCAGCGCGCCAGCACCTACCGCACCGGTCACGGGCTTGGAGTGCGCAGCATCTGCGCCATCTCGGAGCGGTACGGCGGCCTGACCAGCTTTGCCGCCAAGGATGGGCAGTTTACCTTGCGGGTAATGTTATAAGTTATAAAAATAATAGTAAGGCGGGAAGGTCCACGGACCTTCCCGCCTTACTGTTATATTATTATAATTGCTGTTTTGCCAGCACGTCAGAGGTAGGGGTCTGGAACACCGGGATGTCGGCATAGGGGTCGGCAGCGGTGTCGGCGGGCAGGCTCTTCATATACTCGTCCATGGCGACAGCCACCTTTTTGGCAACAGCCACAGCCTCCACCACGGTGCGGGCGCCCATGACGGCGTCGCCGCCGGCAAATACGCCCTCGCGGGTGGTGCGGCCGTCCTCGCTGACGCTCAGCAGACCCTTCTGGTTGGTCTCGATGCCGGTCGTGGTCTTGACGAGGTTGCTCTCAGAACCCTGACTGACCGACACGATGACGCCGGTGTGGGGGTAAAAAGTCTCGCTGCCCTCTACCTGCGTAAACTTGCCGTCCTCGCCCTTAACGGTGTCGCGGCAGATCAGGCCGTTTTCCCGGATCTCCACCGGTGCCTTGCAGAAACGGAAGCCCACGCCTTCCAGCTTGGCATAGCTCACCTCGTACTCGGAAGCGCTGATGCAGCTTTCGTCCCGGCGGGCGTAGCAGGTAACGTGGCGGGCACCGTTGCGGATGGCGGTGCGGGCGCAGTCCATGGCGGAGTTGCCCACGCCGATGACGGCCACGTCATCGCCCAGACGGAAGGCCTTGGAGTTTGCCAGATAGTCGATGCCAAAGGCTACGTTGCCAAGGCTTTCGCCCTTGATGTGCATAGCGTTGGCCTTCCACAGACCGGCGCCGATGAACACACTCTTGTAGCCGTCGCGGAACAAATCGTCGATAGTAATGGTCTTGCCGATGGTAGTATTGGGGCGCACCTTGATGCCCTTCAGCTCCAGATGACGGTACTGGAAATCGTCCAGCACACTGTCCGGCAGGCGGTAGTTGGGGATACCATAGCGCATCACGCCGCCGATCTTATCCCGGGCGTCAAAGATGGTCACATCGTAGCCCCAGCGTGCCAGCAGCACTGCGATGGTCAGGCCTGCAGGGCCGGAGCCCACCACAGCGGCCTTCATGCCGTTTTTCGGGGCAGGGCCTGCGGTCATCTTGTTGGCATAGGTGGTGGAGATATAGTCCTCGATGATGGAAAAGTGCACCGGGTCGTGGCTGGGCATCCGGTTGCGGATGCAGTGGCCCTCGCACTGCTTTTCGTGGTTGCACACCAGACTGCACACGGTGGTCAGAGGGTTGTTTTCAAACAGCATCCGGCCTGCATCGTCCATCTGGTTTGCCTTGAGCAGACGGATGACCTCCGGGATATTGGTGTGGATGGGGCAGCCCTCCTGACACATCGGCTTTTTGCAGCCGAGGCAGCGGTTGGCTTCGTCCAGAACATGAAGTGCCATGGGTTCCTCCTTGTGTTTCCCCTGCGGGGACAGTCGTTTTTACAGATTCGTTGTATCCAACATTGCATTACTCTAATCATACACCCGAACTGCGCCGGATACAAGAGGGTACAATATAAAATTTTTGGCGTTATTTTTTGTCAATTCGTCAAAAAGATAATTTTTTGACGATATATTCCGCCCATCGGCTCCGGTTTTGCCCGGCACAGTGCGCCAAGGTCGCTGGCCCTGCTCTGGGCGGCAGCCATTTGGGTGCAGGTCTCGTTTTCCCGCGCCAGCCGCGCCAGCGAGTGGGACAGCGGCAGCGCCGTTTCCCCGGGCAGGGGCAGCGCTTCCTTGCGCGCGCCCAGCAGGTGCAGGTAGGGCGGCAGCGCCGGGGTCTGGGCGGTGTAGCCCAGCGCCGCATCCATCGCCAGCCGCCGCATCCGCGCCCGGGGGTAGCGCACGGTGGTCAGGGCGTCCAGCAGAGCGGGCAGACTTGCGGTCTCCCGCACAGCGTTTTCCAGCCGGTGCTCCAACCCCTCGGATACCCCGCGCACTGCGGCAAAGGGGGCTTGCTCTGTGCAGGCTGCTCGCAGCAGCGCCAGCTCGCAGTGCCCCATGACCGCAAAATCTGTATACTTTCCGTCATATTCTGCCTGTTTATACAATTTCGACGCCTTTTCCGGCACATAAGGTGCCAGCGCCGCCGCGCCGCCCTCCGCCCAGAGTGCCCGCAGGGCGCTGGCGCTGGCAAAGGCTGCATGAGCACTTTCGGTCAGCGCCTGCCCGTGGTCTGCGCCCTGCCGGGGCAGGGCGATGGACTGCATTTTTACATTCAGTTCTATGATGGCTTTACAATACTCTACGGCAAGATTATTGTTGGGCTTGTCCAGCAGTGCGGCGATGTCTGACCCCGGGCACAGCGCCTGCACCGCCGCCTGCCGGGCGGCGGCAAAGCTGCGTGCCCCGGCGGCAAGCTGCTGTTTCAGCACGGTGCGGTATGCTTCGCTGCACAGCACCCGGGCAGCTTTTTGCAGCAGGGCGGTGTCCGGGGTCTCTGCCCCAAAGACCAGCGCATCGCACCCGGCAGCAGCCAGAATGCGCACCCCCGCCCGGGCAAAAGCTTCGGCACCGGCGCAGGCACAGGGCGCAGGCAGGGCAAACACAAGGTCTGCCCCGCAGGCCAGCGCCGCCTGCACCCGCACCGCCTCCGGCAGCAGCGGCAGCGCGCCCCGCTGGGTAAGCCCGCAGCTCATGGCCACAGCCACCCGCTGCGCCCCCAGCGCCCGCGCCTGCGCCAGCTGCCATGCGTGGCCGTTGTGGAAGGGGTCGTACTCCGCAATGATGCCTGCAAACTTCATGGAACTGCTCCTTTTCGCCAAAAGATTGTTAAAATTATATCGGATATACAGAAAAATCTTGCCGTTTCCGGGATTTGTGGGCAGGATATACAAAAACCTTGTACACAAGTTTTACCGCTTTGCCCGGGTTGCGCCTTGAAAAGCCGCCACACCTATTATATAATAAACATAGGAATCTGTAAAATTCTGTCCGCAGTTTTTTTCGGGATGCGGACGGTACAAAAATTTTCAGGAGGCAACACAGATGAAAGTTCTGGTTATTAACTGCGGTTCTTCTTCCCTGAAGTATCAGCTGATCGATATGGACGGCGAAAAGGTGCTGTGCAAAGGCCTGTGCGAGCGCATTGGCATGGAGAGCAGCATGATCACTCACGAGGCCAACGGCACCAAGGCCACCACCCCGGCAATCTTCCCCACCCACACCGAGGCTTTTGCCGAGGTCGTGAAGAAGATGACCACCGGTGCAGGCAAGTGCATCAATGACGTGAGCGAGATCGACGCCATCGGTCACCGCGTCGTGCATGGCGGCGAGAAGTTCAAGAGCAGCTGCCTGATCACCGATGAGGTCATCAACACTCTGCGTGAGCTGAGCCCGCTGGCTCCTCTGCACAACCCCGCCGGTATTCTGGGTATCGAGGCCGCCCGCAAGGTGTTCGGCAACATTCCCATGGTGGCTGTGTTCGACACCGCCTTCCACAGCACCATGCCGCCGAAGGCTTATATGTACGCCATCCCCTACGAGTACTACGAGAAGTACGGCGTGCGCCGCTACGGTTTCCACGGCACCAGCCACAAGTACGTTGCCCACAAGGCAGCCGAGTATCTGGAAGAGCCCATTGAGCGCCTGAAGCTGATCACCTGCCATCTGGGCAACGGCTCCTCCATTGCCGCAGTCGATCAGGGCAAGGTCGTGGATACCTCCATGGGCATGACCCCGCTGGCCGGCCTGATGATGGGCACCCGCTGCGGCGACCTGGACCCCTCTGTGGTCAACTACCTGAAGTACACCCTGAACATCACCGGCCACGAGCTGGACGAGATCCTGAACAAGAAGTCCGGTCTGCTGGGCATCTCCGGTGTTTCCAGCGATAAGCGCGATGTGGAAGAGGCTGCCGCGGCCGGCAACAAGCGCGCACAGTTGGCTTCCGATATGCTGAACTACCAGATCAAAAAGACCATCGGCAGCTACATTGCAGCTATGGGCGGCGTGGATGCCATCGTCTTTACCGGCGGCATCGGCGAGCACGATGCCATTGCCCGTGCAAAGATCTGCCACCACATGGATTGGCTGGGCATCCGCATCGACACCGAGAAGAACAAGCACCCTGTTGGCGATGTGTGCGAGATCACCGCTTGGGGCGCAAAGGTGCGCACGCTGGTCATTGCTACCGACGAGGAGCTGATGATCGCCCGCGACACCAAGGAAGTCATCGAGAAGTAAGCTTTTCCCAAAGGGCTTTGCAGGGGCTGCTGCACAGAATGTGCGGCAGCCCCTTTTGTTTGTGTCAAAATGCGTTTGTCGCGGCCTGCGGCCGCGACAAACGCGAAATATAATAAATTTTCCTCTATTTATGGCCAGAGTACAAGCGGAGGCCATTTCCAATCGTCTGCGTCCAAAAGCGGCGCGCCGCTTTTCCATCTTAAGGCGGTGATTTTACCCAAATATATGCTGTCGGTTTGTGCCATGTGTACAAATAAAAGGGCGAACGGTTGTTTTTTGGTTGACAAATCTCAAAAATAACGGTACAATAGGAAAGTCCTCAATCCGAGGGCGTTTATCTATTCAAGCCCCTGGTAAGCTTACTGATCAGCGCGATGGTCCCAAAACCAAAGGTATGGTTACAATCCTTCCGTGGGCAAGAACTAACTAAAGAGGAGATACTACTATGTTTGAAGACAAGACTCTGGTCTGCAAGGACTGCGGTAAGGAATTTGTTTGGACTGCCGGTGAGCAGGAGTTCTACGCTTCTCGCGGCTTCGAGAACCAGCCCCAGCGCTGCAAGCCCTGCCGTGACGCCCGCAAGAACGGCGGCGCACGCAGCAACAGCGGCGAGCGTCAGATGTTCGACGCTGTCTGCGCAGCTTGCGGCAAGGCCTGCAAGGTTCCCTTCCAGCCCCGTGAGGATCGTCCGGTCTACTGCTCTGACTGCTTCGCTCGCATGAAGCAGAACTAAGCGCTGATTTTCATTTAAATCGGTAACAAATCCCCCCGCTGCCAGTCGGCAGCGGGGGGATTTTTGCGTTTCTCTTCAGGTATTCTTACGCTGATTTGCGCCCGAGAGCAGCAGCACCGCGCGGCATAGCCGCAGCTTGAGCAGCAACAGCTTTACCTGGTCGTTCCGGCTCTGCATGGCGTGCAGTGGGGTGCTGCGCACCGCCGTGCGCACCCGGGGCTTTTGCAGGGTACTGCGCAGCCAAGCAGTCTGCTCGGAAAGGGAAAGCGGGCTGCATCCAAGATTCTTGATTCCCATCATCAGGTCGCGGATCGTGCAGTAGCTCGCCTTTGCGCGGTGCATGGGGCTGTCCTGTAAGCCCCACGCGGCAACGGTGTCCCACACTGCATCGCTGAGATAAAAGTTATCCTCCAGACGCTCCGGGTGGTAGCTGTTGGACAGGCTGCCCCGCCGGGCAGCGGTGTAGTGGTACAGCGGCTTTTCCAGCACCACCAGACAGCCGGGATTTTGACGATAAAAGGCTACAAAGAACAGCCCGTCCTCCCCCAGCTGATGGCAGGAGAAACGCAGCCGATGCTGCTCCAGAAACGCCCGGCGGAACAGCTTATTGGTGACCAGATACGAGGACGCCGTCTCGTCGAAATGTTCCTTGAAGGGCGCGCCCCGGTACACGCCGGAGAGGGTGCTGCCGCTGGTCTGCGTGTGCAGCAGCCGGTCATTTTCATCATAGCTGTCCAGATACAGCCCAAACTCCACGCAGTCCGCATCAGCATTCCGGGCGGCATGATACAGCACTTCTGCCGCATCCGGCTCTACCCAGTCATCCGGATCCAGAAAGAAGATATACTCGCCCCGGGCTGCATCCAGACCCGCGTTGCGGGCAGCGGCTACGCCGCCGTTGGGCTGGTCGATGAAGCGAAAGCGCGCATCCTCGGCAACAGCCTGTGCACACAGCGCGGCGCTGCCGTCCTTGGAGCCATCGTTGATGAGAATGGCCTCGAAGTCGGTCAAAGTCTGCGCCCGCAGTGAGCGCAGCGCCCGGGGCAGCAGGCGCTCCATATTATAAACAGGCACTATAAACGAGATACAGGGCATTGTTTTCACTCCTTGCCGTCACACTTCCTTCATCAGAATATGGATGCGGTCCCGCATCTCCTGCCGACTGTCCGGCATCCACACCTTGGGTTCCGGGGGCTTTTTGCGCTCCATGGCGTAGGCAAGCGTCACCAGACGCAGCGCCATCGTGCTCCAGAAATAAAAGGCGGTATTATCGGTCAGGTAGGTCACCGTCATATAGCCTAGCTCGGACAGATACAGCAACGTGGTCTCTTGGTCTGCATAGCGCTGCCAGAACAGCGGAGTCAGAACATACTGGATGCTGGACCAGAGCAGAAAACCAGGAAAGCCTACCTCTACAAAGACCTTCAGGATGTCGTTGTGGAAGGGGTAAGGCTGGTTGATGAGTCCGTCATTATACCACTGGGCGATGATGGTGTCCACATATTCAAAACCGCGGCCGATATAGGTGATAGAAAATTCATAGTAGGGGTTCGCCATGCTCCACAGATAGTCCCGTCCCATCATGTCAATGCCAAAACTGTTCAGCAACCTTGAAATAACACCGTAGCGCACACAGTAGAGGAATGCCAGAAAAAACAGGATGCAGCAGACGCCCACTGCCGGGTAAAACCAGCCGGGGACTTTGCGCTTGCGGAGAAGCAGAGCAATCAGGACGAACAGAACCACCGCCGGGATGGCGATGCGCTTCATGCCGACCAGAAAAAACCAGCAGCAGAGCAGCAGATACAGCCAGCGCTTGCGCTTTTCCTGCCGGGTAGTACGAGGAGCAAAAACGGCGTAGTACAAGATCATCTGCCCGAACACAAAGGTCAGGTCGTGAATCTCCAGCTGCAGCGCATAGCCATCCGCATCACCGAAGGTGATCAGACAGGTAACGAGAGACTGGATGCTGGCTGCAAAACCGTAGCCAGGAATGCTCAGTAGCATGATGGCCGTGTTGGCAATGCAGATGCTGATGGTAAACAGCTCGATGGCTTTTTCCCGGAACAGATAGACCAGCGCCACGGCAGTGAGGATGGCAATACTCTGGAACACGATCTTGGAGCAGCTTCGGATCATGGAAGACACTGCGGCAAAGCTTTCGATCCAGATGACCATCGACCAGAAAAACAGCGCCGCCATCAGGGACATATAAAGCAGGGTAGGCTTCCATAACTCCCGGAGACGCTTTTCGTCCGGGTAAAACAGGGTGTACAGCATTGCCAGCCCGATCACCCCCAGAGAGATGGCTTTGGGAAGGCCGCCCACTGCGCTGTTGATTGGTTTCCACTCTCCCAGCCCGGCACCGGCCAAAAAGACCACGCAACCGATGGTCAGCAGTTTTTGCCACAGCGGGCTGTCCTTATAAAACAAAGAGGCCGGAGTTTTCCGGCTGTAATCCTTTTTGGTCAGGATCTGATCCAATGTGCGCATGAAAAGGGCTCTCCTTTTATTGTGGGTGTTCCCGCAGCCGCCGGGGGGTTACGCCTGCCCTCCCAGTTGCAGGTACTGCTGCTGTAAGCGGGCGGCGGCGATGTTGATATCGTAGCCCGCCTGCCGGATCAGTTCTGCACCGGCAGAGCGGTCACAGGGCTGGTGGAGCATCCGCTGCAAGCCTGCTGCCCAGTCTGCATTGCTGGCGGAAAGCGGGATCTGGATGGCATGGGAAGAAAGCAGCACCTCCGCCGGCACTGCGTCCGAAAATACGCACCCCAGCCCAGCGGCTTGCGCCTCGATCCCCACCACCGGCAGACCCTCAAAGCGGGAGGGCATGACGAAGAGATCCATCATCTGGTACCAGTCGGCCACATTGCTTTGCAACCCGGCAAACAGGATATGGTCTGTGATGCCCAGTTCCTGCGCCTGTGCACGGACAGCCTGCTCCAGCCTGCCGGTACCGATGAGCACCAGCATCGCCCGGGGTTCCAGCTGCAAAAAGGCGGCAAAGATCTCCAATAGACGCTCGTGGTTCTTGCGGACATCAAAGCGGCCTACATGACCCAGCACCACCCGGTCCTCCAGCCCGTAGCGCGCCCGCATTTCGGCGCGGACGGCGGGGGAGAAGCGGAAGGTCTCCGGCTCGATGGCGTTGGGAATGATCTGTCCCCGGCGCTCCCAGTCCGCTTTGCCAAAGTAGTAGATGCCCGCATCCCGGCCGCAGGCCCACAGGTGGGTGGCGGCGCCGGGCAGCAGCTGCTTACAGAACATCTTCAGCGGCCACTTGTAGTCCCGGACGATCCAGATATTATGGGCGTGGGCAATGCGCACTTGCAGCCCGGCCTTCTCTGCACCCTTCAGGGCATAAAGCCCCATCGCCTCGTTGTGGGCGTGCAGGATGCGGATGCGGGGGTCTGCGGCCACGGTCTGCTGCACAAAGCGCAGATACGCCGGGTAGTGCAGCGGGTTTAATCCCGGACTCTGGTAGATGTGCCCGCCCAGACGGCGGATCTCGTCGTCGTAATCGCCGGGCTTTTGCTTGTTGACGATAAAATCAAACTGGACCTTTTCGCGGTCGATATGCCGGTAGTAGTTCATCAGCATGGTCTCGATCCCGCCGCGGTCCATATTGCTGACCGAATGCAGCACTCGTATCATGGGTACTCCTTACATTATAACAACTGAAATCTTCTGCCGTAGCGGCACCACAGCCCAAAGTCCTGCTGCCGCAGCGCCCGGGCACCCCAGCGGGCACGGCGGGGCAGTGCGCCCTCTTGCGGCAGCGCCTTTGCGTACAAAGCACAGCACAGCCGGAAAACAGCCTGCTGCGTTTCCGGCGGCAGGCCGGATACAGTGGCATAGCAGAAAGCCGAAAGCTGCAGCGTCAGGGTGCAGCGGTATAACGCATCGTGGGGCAGGCCCAGCGCAGCATCCTGCACTGCCAGCTGCTCCATGATCCAGTAGCTCTGCACGGCGGCAGGGCGGTGCTGACTTGTGGCGGTAAGCCCCTTGGGGTTTTTGCGCCACAGATAGACCATCTCCGGCACAGAGGCCACAGTCTTTGCCAGCCGGAATACCAGAAAATGGATGATGGCATCCTCAAAGCAGGTATAGTAAGCCGGAAAGCGCACCTGTGCAAACAGTTCCCGCCGGTACACCTTGCCCCATGGCATCCCGGGCAGCTCGAACCGCTCCGGCGCGGCGGCACCGGCGTAGACTGCCGCCGGGTAGCGCTGCACCGGGCCGTGGGTGCCGTCGGTGTACAGGTACTGCCAGCCGCCCTGCACCACATCGGCGTCAAGGCGCTGTGCGGCCTCCAGCAGGGTGCGGATGGCACCGGGCAATAACAGATCGTCGCTGTCCACGAACATCAGCCAGCGGCCCACGGCGTGGCGCAGTCCCTCATTGCGGGCGGCGGCGGCGCTGCGGGGCGCACTGCAATTGCACAGCAACACCCCGGGCAGAGCCCGGTAGCGTTCCAGCACGGCGGCTGTGCCGTCGGTGGAATCGCTGTCCACCACGATCAGCTGCACGGTGCAGCTGGTCTCCTGCTGCAAAATGCTGTCCAGACAGGGGCCGATGGTAGCTTCGCCGTTGTACACCGGCACAATGACCGAAAGGGTCACCGCCGGGTCCTGCGGCGGCAGCAGCGGGCAGGTCTCTTCTGCTGTGGGTTTCGGGCACAGGGCTGCCAGCGCGGCGCGGTCGGCCTGTGTGCTGTCCGGCAGCGGGGCACCGCCCCGGTGCAGCAGATGGTACAGCCCAAGGTCTGCATGGCCGCAGGCTGCGCCGCACACGGCGGCAGCGCCCGCCAGCAGACGGCTGCGGGTGCGGCAGTGGATCAGCTGGTAAGCGCGTCGGTTCTGGATCATGCTTCACCACGCTCCGTTCCGGCAAGGACAGCGCCGCCCTCTCCTGCGATCAGGGACATCTTTTTCTGTGCGCAGCGCACAAGGTCGCGCACATGGTAGAGCTCCTCCTCCGAGGTGGTGGCCCATGCGGCGGTGAACAGGATGGGGTACTCCGGGTTGAGCTTATTGTACTCGTCCACCTGACTTTGCAGGATGCGGATCATGACCTCTGCCTTCCGGGTGCTGCATTCATCAAAGAAGGCAAGGAACTTGCCCGCGCCGTTGTAGCCCACCGTGCCGTCGGTATCGCCCATCAGCTGCAAAAGACCGGAAAAATCCTTCAGGATGCCGTCACCCACATGGTAGCCGAAGCGGCGGCTCATCTCGGTCAGGTTGTCCAGCTGCAAAGCAAAGCAGGTATAGTCCTCCGGCAGGATGCGGTCGGCCATGCCGGTGATATACACGTTGAGCTTTTCGCGGTTGGGCAGACCGGTCTTTTTGTCCACATACAGCAGATAATCCACCGCATCCGAGATGCGGCCCAGCAGAATTGCACCGCAGCAGCCAATGACAAAGAACAGCACCAGCGCCAGCATCAGATACAGCTTGACATTGATGGCGGCAGCCACCTGCACCGAGCTGATCATCTTCAGATAATCCGCGCTGATGTACAGGTTCAGCTCCTTGCTGCTGGTATTGATGATCTCGTAGTAGCTTTTCAGCTGCGCCTTGTAGTCGTTGATCATGCTTTCCATCTTGGCGTGCTGCTCGCCTGTACCGCCAAAATCCACGTTGCGGAAGCTTTGCAGGATCTCCTCCTGAAACTGCCGGTCGATCTGGCTGGATGCGACCTGCTGTTCCAGCGATACCAGTTTCAGCACCAGACCGTCGTAGGTGGTCTGTGCCTTATCGCCAGCACCTTCCAGCTCGATGTTATTCAGGATATAGTCCGAGGACACCACCTCGCCCCGGTCAGTAAAGTAGTTTTGCAGCAGATCGGCGTTCTTGTACACATACTGGTCGGTCAGGCTCCACAGACTGTCCCGCTGCTCCGTAGCGATCTGTTCGTTCTGCTTTGCAGTTTCGATGGTGTTGGCCAGATATTCCTGCAGCACCGTGCCGTCCCGCACCTGCGGGCCGTTGAGCACATAGGCGTACAGCGCCGGGATGGTGTATTTTTTGAAGTCGGAATAGATATCGCACAGGTCTGCATAGGTGTAGCCGGTGTGGGAGGAGCGAAAATTCGGGTAGTGCTCCCGCTTGCTCAGCAGATAGTCCTGCATCTCGTTGGTATCGTTTTCCAGAATGCGGATGCACTCGTAGTAGTCATAGCCGTTATCCAGCAGGCCGGACGAGGGGTTGAGCGAGAGTTTCTGCTCCACATATTTTTCCGTATAATAGGTGCAGTAGCTCTGGATGATGGCATCCAGCATATTGCGGGCATAACCCGCGCCCTGCTCTCCATCCACCACAAGGCTCACCTTGTAGGTATCCGGGAAATAGGTCACCTCTTCGCCCTTTTGCAGCAGGGCGTCGTTGATGGTCTCTTGATCTTCCGAGATCACCGGGGTCACCGAGATGTTGGAACGGATGGTGCTCAGCCGCCCGGAAGCACCCAGTGCATCCATGGCCTGCGAGATGACGGTGGAGGAGTAGATCTCGTTGACGTCCAGCTCGCTGCCGTCCGGGGTGTAGCCGTCCGAGATGCCGTCGTTGGTATAGCGGATAATGACCGATGCAGTGTACTTCTGCCTACCGTCTGCATACAGGTAGATGGCGGCCGCACCTGCCAGCGACACCAGAAAGATCAGCAGGCTGAAACGCTTCAGATAGCGCAGGATCTCAAACTTTTTCATCTGCGGTGCCTTGCCTTTCTGCGTTTGCGTTCGTGGAGCAGCCATGCGCTGCCCAGCATCACGGCAACGGACTCCATCAGGGTCTTTTTCAGGCTCAGGCGCTGCAGGAAGGAGGCCGAGCCGTAGGTAAAGGTAATATAGTTCTGGGATTTGTACTTGATATACGCCTTGTCCAGTACAAACAGCTGCTCCGAGATCTCGTTGATGGCGGTCTCCAGCTTGTTCACCATGGCCTGCGCCTCGGCCAGACGCGGCTGGCCGGCATCCAGCTCCCGGATCTTCTGGATCACATAATTCGTGCTCACGATCTCGGACTGGTAGTCGGTGGCATCGGCCAGAGAAGCGTCTGCCGCCCGCGCCAGCGCATCCATGGCGGTCTTGGTGCGGGACATATAGTACTCGCTTGCTTCATCCACGGTGGGGATCATCATGATGGAGGTCATGGATTTTTCATAGATGGAAATGCCCTTTTTGTCGGCGTCATAGTAAGCCTGCTGGGTGCGCATGTCAATATCGTCGATCTTGTTCTTGTATTCCAGAATGCTGGTCAGCATGGCCGGGTCGCGGGCAACGCCGCCCTCGATGACAAAGGCCATGGCGTTGGGCAGGTCGTAATCCACCAGATTGTTGATCATTTTGCCCAGTGTGGTAAAGTTGTTGGTGGAAGGGTCGGGATTTGCCTCGTCCGTAAAGCTTTTGTTTTCCCCCAGACGGGCGTTCAGATAGCGGTTCAGCGCGGCGGCGCGCACCTCCAGCTCGTTCAGCCGCAGGTAAGGCTCGCACGCGGTGGTCACTTCCAGCTTTTCCTTGAGGATGCTCTGGTTATCGCAGTAGTTGCTCAGAAAGATCTCCCGGTAGGATTCGCACACGCTCTGCAAAAGATCTGTGGGCTTGCGGTTGCCCAGGTTCAGCTTGCGGGTGTTGATGGAGAGATAGTAGTTGGTGCTGATATACTCGCTGCCGTTGGCGCTGCCGGTGCCGTCCGGACTCAGGGAAAGGCACTGGGCCAGCTGGGAGGCAGTCAGGCTGTCCTGCAGGCCCACCCGCCGGATGGCGCGCTCCATCACCTCGTCCGACACGATCTCGTAGGCGTTGAAGCGGGTCTTGTTGGGGTTCATGCCAAGCGCCGCCTCGGAGTAATTGAAGGAGATGCTGGCAGTGGCGCTGTCCGCACTTTTGAAATAGTGAACCAGCCCGAACAGACAGCACAAGGTCAGCAGGCAGAGAAACAGGCGGTATTTATTTGTCCAGATATGACGCAGCGCCTGTTTGATTTTTTCTTTGATGTCATCCATGGCATTCTACCCTTTTGCAGCGGCCTGCACGCGCAGCGCAGGCTGCTTAGTCGATGTCAATGACCGAAAGCTCCGGCACATTGTTGATGCGGGGCGCCCGGCTGGAATCGCCCAGTCCCCGGCTTACAATGAGGGTGGCGTTGTTGGCAAGCGTATAGCTGCCTCCGGCATAGTCGGGCAGAAAGCCCTCCTCGGCGGTATAAAGCGGACCGATCTTCGGCAGACGCACGATGCCGCCGTGGGTGTGCCCGGCCAGTCCCAGCTCAAAGGAATAGTTTTCCAGATGCTCGGGAAAGTAGGTGGGCACATGCGCCAGACAGATGCGCAGGTCGTAGTCTGTCTGCGGCTCCACGCTGTCCATAAAGGTGCTGGCACCGTAGTTGGAAAAATCCGCCGGGCTGCCCTCCACGCCCAGAATGCTGATAACGTTGTCGTGGACGGTATAGCGCGCCTCTTCATTGCGCAGGACGGTCACCCCGGCAGCGGTGAACTTTTCCACCAGTTCCCGGTCGTTGTCCAGAAAATACAGCTCGTCCTCGTGGTTGCCCAGCACTCCGCACACCGGGGCAATCTCGCTCAACTGACGGAACAGGGAAAGCATATTATCATAATCGGTGCCTTCGCCGTAGGTCACAAAGTCGCCGCCCAGCAGGATCAGATCCGGGGCAAGGCTGCGGACATCCTGCACCAGCTCACAGTTATCTGCTCCGTATTCCCGCAGATGCAGATCGGTCAGAAAAACGACCCGGCAGCTCTGGGTCAGCTTGCGGGAATGAATCTGATAGAACTCTGCCGTATAGTGGGTGCGGTTATAGCAGATATTCTGCCACAGCGCCCCGCCCAGCAGAGCGAGCAGAGCAATAAAGATCAGCAGCGTCAGCAACACCTGCTTCCAGAGGAACGCTGCCCTCTGTGCGCAGCTGCCGCTGTGTGTGTGTCTGCCGCTTTGTGCTGCGCCTTTTCCGTGTTTTGCTTTGATAAAGGCCACATCCTTTCTGCCGGGGAACGTTGCATAGAGAAGGGCGCAGCACAAGGCCGCAGCCCATCTCTCCAAAAACGGATACAAAAACTGATATATAAATAAATTATAACATATTTAGTAGGAAAAGCAAAGAGTGCGTCTCTGCCATGAGCGGATTTCACATTTGGGAGTTCCCATCAAAAAAGGGATGCCGCGCACGCAGCATCCCTTTTGTATATTTGCAGATCAATCGTCGTCGCTGTCCAGCTTGAGCACGGCGGTAAAGGCCTCGCTGGGCAGGGAAACGCTGCCCAGCTGACGCATCTTCTTTTTGCCTTCCTTCTGCTTTTCCAGCAGCTTCTTTTTACGGGAGATATCACCGCCGTAGCACTTGGCCAGCACGTCCTTGCGCATGGCCTTGACCGTCTCGCGGGCAATGATCTTGCCGCCGATGGCTGCCTGCACCGGGATTTCGAACAGGTTGCGCGGGATGTTGTCCCGCAGCTTTTCGCAGATGCGGCGTCCCTTGGCGTAGGCGTTGTCCCGGAACACGATCATGGACAAGGCGTCCACGGGGTCGCCGTTGAGCAAAAAGTCCAGCTTGACCAGATCACTCTCGCGGTACTCCTTGAACTCGTAGTCGTAGCTGGCGTAGCCCCGGCTGCGGCTCTTGATGGCGTCAAAGAAGTCGTACACGATCTCGCCCAGCGGCAAAGCATAGTGCAGGTCCACCCGCACATCGTCCAGATACTTCATATCGATCAGGACGCCGCGCTTGCTCTGGCACAGATCCATCAGACCGCCCACATAGTCGTTGGGGGTGTACAGATGCACATCCACAAAGGGCTCCTCCTGCTTGACGATATTGCTGGGGTCCGGGTAGCTGGAGGGGTTGTCGATCATTTCCACTGTGCCGTCGGTCAAGGTCAGGCGGTAGCGCACGCTGGGGGTGGTGGTGATGATGTCCAGATCGAACTCCCGCTCCAGGCGCTCGGTGATGATCTCCATGTGCAGCAGACCCAAAAAGCCGCAGCGGAAGCCGAAGCCCAGCGCAGCACTGGTCTCCAGTTCAAAGGTCAGGGAGGCGTCGTTCAGCTGCAATTTTTCCAGCGCGTCCTTCAGGTCGGGGTACTTGGCACCATCGGCAGGGTAGATGCCGCAGAACACCATGGGCTTGACCTGACGGTAGCCGGGCAGCGCTTCTGCGGTGGGGCGCTCTGCCAGCGTGACAGTATCGCCTACGCGGGTGTCCTGCACCGTCTTGATGCTGGCGGTCAGGTAGCCTACCTCACCGGCCTGCAGCTGGGCGCAGGGGGTCAGGGAGGTGGCACCCATGTGACCCACCTCCACCAGCGTGAACTCTGCGCCGGTGGCCATCATACGGATGGTGTCGCCGGGCTTCACCGAGCCCTCGAACACGCGGATGTAGACGATGACGCCCTTGTAGCTGTCGTAGATGCTGTCGAAGATCAGCGCCTTTAAGGGGGCATCCGGGTCGCCGGTGGGGGCGGGGATATCACTGACCACACGCTCCAGCACCTGATCGACGTTCAGGCCGGTCTTGGCGGAGACGCGGGGCGCGTCCATGCAGGGCAGGCCGATCACGTCCTCCACCTCCTGCGCCACCTCGTCCGGGTGGGCGCTGGGCAGGTCGATCTTGTTCAGGATGGGCACCAGCTCCAGATCGTGCTCCAGTGCCATATAGGTGTTTGCCAGCGTCTGCGCCTCCACGCCCTGCGTGGCGTCCACCACCAGAATGGCGCCCTCGCAGGCGGCCAGACTGCGGCTGACCTCGTAGGCAAAGTCCACATGACCCGGGGTGTCGATCAGGTTGAACTCGTAGGTCTTGCCGTCCTTTGCGGTATAGTTCATGGTCACGGCACGCGCCTTGATGGTAATGCCGCGCTCGCGCTCGATATCCATGTTGTCAAGGATCTGATCCTCCATGGTGCGCTCGTCCACGCTCTTGGTCAGCTCCAGAATGCGGTCGGACAGGGTGGATTTGCCGTGGTCGATATGTGCAATGATGCAGAAGTTGCGGATGTTGTCTCTTGCCATGTAGTTCCTCCGGGCAGCTTTATGCTTCTAAGATCCAGTCCTCCACGGCCACGATCTGTCCGTGGTCGCGGTAGACGCGGGGCACGCGGCGGGAAACGCCGCACAGCACTTCATAGGGGATGGTATCGGTCTTGCGGGCAATGGTCTCTGCGGTGTCGCTCACGGTGCCGCCCCACAGGATGGCTTCATCGTCCTCGCGCACTTCCGGCACATCGGTCACGTCCACCATCATCTGATCCATACACACCCGCCCCAGTACCGGGCAGGCCTTGCCGTGGATCTCCACCACGCCCTTGCCGCAGCTGAGCAGCCGGGGGTAGCCGTCGGCATAGCCGGTGCAAAGGGTGGCTACCTTGGTGGGCTTTTCGGCAGTAAAGCGGCGGCCGTAGCTGGCGCACTGGCCGGGCTGCATCTCCTTGATCATGCTCACCACGGTCTTAAGGGTCATTACCGGCTTAAAGCGCCCAAAGCGTACCTCGTCGCTGGGGTCGTAGCCGTACAGGATGATGCCGGGGCGCGCCATGCAGCGCTCCCGGGGCAGTCCCTCCGGCCAGTCCGGGTGCAGCATGACCCCGGCAGAGTTATCGCAGTGCACAAGGGCAGGCTCCCGCCCGGCGGCCTTCAGTGCGTGGAAGGCTTTCACGAACAGTGCGTGCTGCTCGGCGGTGTAGGCCACATTCTCCGGGGCGGTATCATCGGCCACGGAAAAATGCTGGAACAGGCCGGTCATTTCCAGCCCGGGCAGCGCACAAGCCTCCAGCATCTCCCGGATGGCGGCGTCAAAATCGGTGCGCAGGGCAAAGCCGATGCGTCCCATGCCGGTGTCGGCCTTGAGGTGGATGTGTACCCTGCCGCCTGCCGCCACGGCGGCTTCGCTCAGGGCGCGTGCCTGCGCAAGGGAGTAGCAGGCCACAGTGATGTCGTTCTGGATCAGTGCGGCGGCGTAGGCGGGCTGCACATGCCCCAGAATGAGGATGGGCAAAGTCTGCCCCGCCTTGCGCAGCTGCACAGCTTCGGTCAGACAGCTGACCGCCAGCCATGCGGCGCCCTCCTCGGCAAACACCCGGGCGCACTGTACCGCGCCGTGGCCGTAGCTGTCCGCCTTGACCACTGCGCACAGGGGCAGCGCCCCTGCCCGGGCTTTTACCTCCCGGAAATTATACCGAAGGGCCTCGAGGTCGATCTCGGCCCAGACGTGTTTTTCAAACGGTTGTTTCTGCATGATCTGTTTCCTTTTTTGGTACGATAAAGCTGCCCCGGCCCGTGTGGACGGGACGCCAGCCGTCAATGCCGCTCTCCTGCAAGGCATGGAGCGTCTTTTGGCGGAAGGCGTGGTCGGTGCGGCAGCGCTCCTGCACAAATTCTTTGGTCTGTTCCCGCACGGTAACGCCGTCGGCGGGGCAGCGGCTCTTCACGATGGGCAAGCCTGCCTCCCGCACGGCGCACTGCACCTCGTACTCGGTAGCCAGCAGCATGGGGCGGATGAGGGTGAGGTCCCGCTGGGAGAGGTAGGTCACCGGCGAGAAGCAGCCGATGCGTCCCTCCCGCCAGAGATTCATATAAAAGGTCTCCACGGCATCGTCCAGATGATGCCCCAGCGCCACCTTGTTGCAGCCCAGCTCCTGCGCGGCGGTGTGCAGCGCACCCCGCCGCAGCTTGGCACACAGGGCGCAGGGGTTCTTCTCCTTGCGGTACTCGAACACCACAGGGCCGATCTCGGTGCGGCGCACCTCGTAGGGGATGCCGTGCTGCCGGAACAGCTCTGCCAGCGCGGAGTAGTCCATGGGCTGATGGTCGAACTGCGGGTCCAGCGTGACCGCCACCACCTCGTAATCGAAGCCGATATACTTGCGCAGCATGGAAAGACCGATGGTCAGCGCCACGCTGTCCTTGCCGCCGGAAACGCCCACCATCACCCGGTCGCCGGGAGCGATCATTTCATAGTCCTGTACGGCCTTGCGCATCAGACCGCAGAGCCGCTGCATTGCACGAAGATCACTCATGACAGGCTCACGCTTTCTACCAGATTGACCACATCGCTGATGGACGCCAGCTTTGTCAGCGCCGAGACATAGACCACATCGCCGCTGTCATAGGTGATGGTGGCCAGCACGGCGTAGTAGGTGCGGATATCACAGCGCACCGCTTCCACTGCTGCGCCCTCCACGGTCAGGTTGACCTTGCGGGGCTTGATGACGCCGTAGGCCTGCTTGAGGTCGGCTTCCGAGTCCTCGATAAAGCTTTCGTAGCTGTCGGCGGTGCCCCGCTGCAACAAAACGGCCTGATAGTCCTCGCTGTCTGCCGTGTCGGCGGTGGCAAGCTCCAGCACGGTGCCGAGGGTTGCGTCCTCGGTCATGCGGCACACGCTCCACACGCTGCTGTCGTAGTAGACAGAGACACCGTTCGTGCCGGTATAGTGGGTGTCAGGCGTCGCGGGGGTCTGCCGATTCACCAGCAGGGTGAGCACCATGTAGGCTGCGATGCCCAGACAGATGAAAATGGCCATCGCCGTCAGCAGCTTGGAGCTGCGGCGCTGCGCCGAAGAAGTGCGGTCGATCTCATTTGGCATGGATGTATTCTCCTTGTGTTGGCAAGGGCAGCTGTGCACCGCCCATATCCTTTATAGTATACCACAACCGCAGCGGGATTTGTAGCGGGCAAATGGCAAAAATATGCCGGGGCGGGCAAAAAACTTTTACAAAAATCGGAATTCAGGAATCGAGAGGATTTGAGAGAAAACAAGCGATTTTGAGAGTTTCAAAAATTTCCACCGAAAAAATCCAAAAATCATGTTGACAGGCGCGTTTTTGTGTTGTATACTGACACTCGCGCCCCAAAAGGGTGCCTGAAACGTACAAAAAGCTTATCAGGAGGAAATAGATATGAGCACTACTCTCGTAAAGCCCGCTGAAGTCGAGCGTAAGTGGTACCTGCTCGACGCTACCGGCAAGAGCCTGGGCCACGTCGCTGCTGAGGCCGCTGTTCTGCTGCGCGGCAAGCAGAAGGTCGATTACACCCCCAACGTGGACTGCGGCGATTTCGTGGTTGTCATCAACTGCGACAAGGCTGTTCTGACCGGCAAGAAGGCCGAGCAGAAGTTCCACATCACCCACAGCAAGTACATCGGCGGCCTGAAGAAGGTCCAGTACAGCAAGCTGATGGCTGAGCACAGCGATCTGGCCATGACCTACGCTGTCAAGGG
>ENA-ORLY01001371-ORLY01001371.1-human-gut-metagenome-genome-assembly--contig:-NODE-1371-length-29298-cov-3.589576_pt1 | contig 29298 bp, 35 predicted proteins | sample MGYA00243071_ERZ508832 | MGnify/ENA primary metagenome ERZ508832 (study PRJEB26277, sample SAMN04329777) | human gut metagenome | biome: human-associated habitat | host: Homo sapiens | place: USA... | reverse complement strand
ATATCCATCCATCATATCAAAATTACATAATTGTTGCATGAATACAGATAATTCAGTAACTTTACCTGCAAAACTTATTATTGCTTTTTGTGGTTTAAAATAAATACCTATTGCAAAACTTAATTTTAATTTAGATATTAACTTACCTACAAGATGATCTTTATATAATTCAACTCTTGGATCAGTAACTGAATAGTTAGCTTTATCAGCTGGAGTTAATGTATCAACATCATACGGCATTACTCTTTTATCATCTGCAATTACAGTATTAGTTGGTTCAGTATTACCTTCATATTTAGCAGTTGCACACATAAGTTTCATCATATTACCAATAACTTCAGTATAATATGGTCCACAATATGATTGTAATTTAGATATAATTGCATGTGCTTCATCTGGAAGTAACTCATGTCTATCTGCAGGCACATCTCTAGTTACTTCATATATTCTACTATATGCATAAACATTTACTAATGTTAATGAAGTTTTTTCATCACCATACTTCTTAGACCAACATTCTCCATCTTGAGCATCAGGATCTGGTGTAATCATACATTGACGATATAAAAGCTCTTTTTTAGATGTAGAACTATCTTGATCATCACCTCTAGCTAACATTTCACAAAAACTTTTATAATTATTAATTATTTCTGTATTTGCGTTATATGCCTCATAAACACTTTGAAATTCTGGTGGAAATATATCTTCTTCTTTAAAAGTATAAGAACTAAAACTACATGTAGATTGAAAATTTAAATATGTTGGATCATAATCAAATTTTTTAGATGAATCTTGTGGAGCATATAATTCTCTAATATGCCAGTCAGATTTCCAAGTATATTGCACAACTTCTGTTCTAGTATAAGTTACAGTTTTAGTAGTTCCATTTATATTTTCAGTTTCAGTTCCATTAGTAGCACTAACTAATGTAGGTCCCTCTTGATCAGCAATATAGTCTGGATTATCTCTAAAATTTCCACATTCATTTAACATCATTTCAGCAGGTGCATCTGGATCTGATGTAGTAGTACTACCTTCAGTTGAAGAACTTAATGTTTTTGAACCATCTCGACGTGTCCAAGTAGTACCTCCATCAGAAGAAGAATATGCATCCATACAACTATAAACATTAGTTTTTGTTTTTGTATAAATTTTATAGTCAACAGTTGCCATTAATTGATCTTCAATATATTTATTTAAATCTGCTGCAAAACTTATATTTTCTCCATAATCAGAAACTGAAAAAGAGCTTTCAGTTATTTTATATGAAGATGGACCAGTCATTTCACCACCAGAACCACCATAACGAGTTTTTCCATCTTGATTTTGTAAAGCTAATGCCATAATATATGCTGCATAAGTATTACCGTTAACCCAAGCAGTAAATGCAGATTTATAAGATTCTATACTTGCAAAAAAGTGAGCTACATCATATTTTCTATTTCCAATAGAAACATCTGTATTTAATATAGCATTAGCATCATATCCTGAAGCGACATAAGCATCCCAAAGCTCTTTTCTTTGACATGCTTCATCATATTCATCTTGATGTGCATTATTATATGCAACAGCTCTATCATATACATCTTCTGTTACTGCTTTTTCAATTACTTCATCTGCGTTATCAAAATAATCTCCTTCTTTTTCATCGTCATCTGCATAAACATATCCTACTGGAATTTGTCTTTCAAAATAATCTAAATAATATTTACAGAAAAAATCTAATATATAATCATTTTTATCTGCATACGTATGATTCAAATATGTTATAGTATTAAAATTATCTGCATCTGGAGCTTTAATAAATGATACACCAAATAAAGATTTAATAGCTCTCCATAATACTTCATACCATTTTTTAGGTGAAGGTAAAATACCTGCAGTTGACATAACTTCTTTTGGATATTCACCAAAATAAGTATAACTAGGAATATTAAATCCATATTTAGTAATTACATTTTCACTATCTGCATTTTTACCAACTTTAACTACCCATTCAGTATCTTCTACTCTATAAGTATCATCAGTATAACCATCACTTACCATTGATGTAACTCTATTTTTTAAAATTGATTGTAAGTTTGGTGTATTAAAATACATTTTATATTCTGTAGATCCTTCAGAATTATATTCTTTAATTACAGTATATGTTTTAAACTGAAATATCCAACTTACAATTTCATCTACATCATAAATACCAAAATCAAATAATGAATCTACGTCTTTACCTTCAATAATATAATAAGTTGCATCATCTCCAGAATCATTTGGAACATATTCATCTGCAAAAGCTGGACTGAATGAAGATAGTATAGTTATTACACAAATACAAACAGCAATGAATTGTTTTAACCATTCTTTAAACATTTCTATCTCCTTTCGTTAAAGTTGATAGTTTTACTTTTTAGAGCGTCTTTTCTTATTTGGTTCATTTACTGGAGTAAATGCTTCAAGACAATCATATTCAGCAAAACCATTTGTCGATATCCATTGATGAGACCAGTTTTTAGTAACAGCATCATGAACTTCAAAGCCTAAATGTGAGAACGTTTTAATAATATTTGATTTTCTTTTATGTTCTCGATAATAAATCATTTTAACTCCATATCCACTCCACATATTAATACAATATGCAAGTAAAGATATTAGTTCTTCTTTTTTAGTTACATAAATATAATGTACCACAGCGATGGTATAACTGTTCACTTCTCTAAAACCAAATGAGATAAATGCATCTCCAAGCGTAATAGTATATCCATCTAGAGGAACATTTCGATGATAATTTGTACCATGCTCATCATTGATAAGTTTTTGAATTTTAACTTTATCATAATTATTCATGTGTAATTTTCCTCCTAAATTTCTATTAGATTGTCCATATCTAGAACAGTCCAATTATTTTCAATAAAAAGTTGAAATTCTTCATATATATTAGTGAACTCTAATAATGAAGTAAACTCAAAAATATTTATAGTTTTAAGTTTTTTTATTAGTTCATTAACTTCTCCAAGCGTAAGAATATCAGTAAAAAATCGGCGCTGGTTCTCATAGAACTCATCTGCGCCGATATAAATAAATTCATCTAAGTCTTCATCTGATTCAGTATATAGAATGAAACACTCTTGATGTTTTATATTTGCTTTTAATCCTATTTTATATAATACTTTACGTATTATATTTCCATCATTATAGGTTAATCTAATTTCTTCTGTCAAAGGTTTTAAACGATCTAAACAATAGTAATTAAACTCTTGATGTTGTTTAGTTAAACTCATAAATGTTCTATTGCCTCCTTCGCCTCAATAAATATATCTTTATAATCAGGATAATTAGTATTAACCCATTCATAAATATTAAGTGCGAGCGAGGAATTAGATGTATTAACTTCTTCATCATGCTGAACAACATCAATTACTAAATTAACAGCAATATTTTTAGCAGCTATAAATAAATCATTATCTATAGCATTAACATCACCGTCGTAAGTAATTTTATAAATATCTTCAGTCACTTTTGAAAGTTGTTCATTTATGTTTTTATCGGTACAATTAAGTTTAATAATATGAGGTGTTTTAACCTTAATTTTTTTAAACTTCATTGTATCAGTATCAAGTATAATTGGACCTGTTCTATCTTCATATGCTTGATAGTCAATCATAGCACCTGGTGAAATAACTAAAGTTTTACCCTGATAATAATCAAATGGAGTATGAATATGACCAATTATAACTAAGTCGTACATTTCTACTAATTTATCAGATAACATAATTGGATCACTTATAAAGCTATCTTTATAATATTTTTCAGTAACTCCATGCGTAACTAAAATTTTTTTGTTACATTTCGAATCTTTAGCAACTTTCATACATTTATTAAGATAATTTGAAATAACCTCAGATTTTCCATAAATATATGGCATCATTACAAATAAAATTCCATTTATTTCTTCGGTTTTAATATCATAATCCGCAAAATATGTATGTTCAGCAATAGATACTGCACTACATTTATTATTCATATTTGCAAAACTAAAATCATGATTTCCAAGAATTGTCATAGTAGGAATATTTTTTAATTCATTCATTCCATTGGCATAATTAGTAATTGCTAATACTGATGGATTAGGTGTTTCAAATGTATCACCAGAATTTATAATTAAATCAGGATTTTCTTTTTTAATTATAGATATATTTTCTTTAAATGCTCTATAACCAATCCATTCAAATCTATTATAATTATTTTCATCAGTACGATACTGACGTTTACCAATATGTAAATCACTAAAAATAGCTAATTTCATTTAATAAATATTCCTTTCTAAAATTCTATTTGTAAATCTAAAGATTTCGTTAGTTCAATATTATTATTAAATAGCTCCTCAACTAATTCTGGCATAATAATATTTTCTGGTTCATATACATTAGATTCACAACACATATCCATAGTAGCCATTGATTTACTATATCTAGCATTAGAGATATTATGTTCAGATATATTTAATAATTTAATTTCAGTTGAATTAGTAAAGTTTAAATTTGCTACAATGCTTTTAGCATTATCAACTCCATCATTAATACATTTTGAATATAATTCTTGCATACTTTTAATATATAAATCATTTGAAATTGTATGATTATATCTACATATAAAATCTTTTTCAGTACACATATTAAAAATTGATACTAAATCTTCAACTACAGTATCATTAAATTTTAAAGTTAATGTTATATGTAAACTTGCTTCATAATATAAAAATTGATCTTCTACGACTTGTTTATAATTATGAGCATCTAAAGTAGATAATTTATTATATTCTTCACTACTAATTTTTTGTCCTGAATTATTTTGATAATATAAAAGTCTTTTAGTTCTTTTATCAATATTAAATCCAGTTTGATGATAAGAATCGTCTTTATAAGATGATTTTCTTAAAATATAATCTTTTATCAATTGTCTATTTTCATTAATTTTAGTAGTAACTTCTTTAGAAGTTTGACCAATTTCTTTAACTAAAATTGAAATATCTACAATATTTGGTTTAACAAACATTGATGCATTACTAGTAATATTTAATATAGTTCCCATAAATATCTTTCTCCTTTATTATGTATATAATTCTTCATCAAAAAAGTTATCATCATAGTCATCAAAATCATCATCATAATCTTTGTCGTCTTTAATTACAGGATGTTTTGTTACGTTATCAATCACTAAAAGCAAAATAAAAAATATAAATCCTAAAATTGTTATTGTACCTACTGCTTTAGTTGATGTATTCCATAATTTCTTTAACATATAAAAATTCTCCTTTATTATAATAATCTTTCATCATGTGAAACTATAATCCACTGATTTGTATCTGTATGAACAATTTGTTTAATTGCTGCTACATTATCTGCATCAAGATTTGCAAATGATTCATCCATAATAAGTGGAATAGTTGGCATAAATAAATTTCTAATAGATAATATAAGCGATAATGCTACAATAGTTTTTTCACCTTTTGATAATGATTGAACAGCTAATACACTTTCTTTCTTGAAGTCTTTATCATATAATCTAGCTTTATATACACCATTTTCAATAAGAATTTCTGAATATCTAGTATTAATCTTTTTAATAAACTCAGTAGCATTTTTTACAATTTCTTGTGCATAATAAGCTTTAGCTTGTTCTATATATTCTTCTACAATATCAATACACTTTTTATCTTTTTGATAAGCTTCTGTAGCAATAAGTAATTCACTAATTTTAGCAAAGTCTTTACTCATTCTATCAAAATCATTTCTCTTTTTATCATACTCTGCATATAAAGCATTAGTTTCTGCGTTATAATTATCTAAAATACTCTGAAAATCATATGTTTCTACATACTTAAGAGGCTCAATTGCTTTAACAAAATGCCAATATTTGATTGACTCCATGAGTTTCTCAAATGTGTAACCTTGTTCTTCTTTCTCTTTAAGAATGCTTTCTAATCTCTGAATTTTAGCATTATCAATTGTATCATAGTCAAGCTTAGGTTCTACAAATGTATTTCCACAAAGAATACATTTTCCATCATTACATTTACTCTCATTAATAAGAGAACTAATTACATTCTTTGGATATTTAATAAGAGGTGAAGCAGAAGACTTAGCCTTCTCAGAATTGAGATCTTCCTCAATTTTCTTAAAATATGCATTCCACTCTTCAGGAGTTTTACCATATTCTCTAAGTCTCTTACATGTATCTCTATCGTAAGTAGCTGGAACACATGCATCCAATTCAGCTTTAATCTTTAAATACTCTGCATAATCTTCTTTTGCTCTTTTAGCTTTAACTACATCACTATCAGATATAAAAGCTTTTTCCTTAATCTTAGCTTCAATATCCTTAATTTCCTGCTCAAGCTTATCAAGCTCTTCTTTAGTGATTTTAGTATTTGTAATAGTCTTTTCTAATGCTGATTTTTGTTTTTGTTGATATGAACGATCTGATACAAAATGTTGTTTTAATGCAAGTGGTTCAGCAAATTCATTTTCAAGAACTGAATATAAATAAGTAGAATTTAATACATTTGAAACAGATAAAGGTTCATAACCCCATAAAGATGTTAAAACCGAATCAGGAATAATTTTATTTAATATTTCTTTACAATCTTTATTTGTTCTAGCTATAAGTGATTCATTCTTAAATAATTTAAAACTAGATGTTTTACCTACTTCTCTTTCTACTATGTATGTAGCTGCATTATGAGTAAAATGTAATGTAAGTTTAGTAGGTTTTTCTATATCTACTAGACTAGCAAAATCTAAATTATCTGGTCGTTTATCAAATAAACATAATACAATTGCTTGAATAAGAGACGTTTTACCTTCACCATTTTTCCAGTTAAACATTGTAAGACGATCATCAAATTCAACTTTTTTATTCTCAAAACATTTCCAATTAATCATTTCAATAGAATTAATTCTCATATCTTGCCTCGCTTTTCTTATTATATATTTTATTATATCATTTTTCAATACTTGAGTAAATAGTTTTAATTTATCTTTCAATCATTATTATGAAATTTTTTGTTTATTGTTTGTAGATTATTTTCTCTTAAAACACAAAAAGCCTAACGTAATCTATACGCTAGGCTTTATTGCTCTTAAAATTTATTTAAAATTTACTACGAATTAAAAATCATCGTATGCATCATATGATGCTGTAGCAGGTGCAGAATTTGCCTGAGCTGCAGGCTGAGTTGTTGTTGAATCTGATGTATTTTCGTTAGAAACATTTCCATCAGACTTCTTTCCATAAAACTCTACATTATTAACAGTAATCTGAACTCCGTAGTGCTTAACACCATCTTTTGTATAATTGTTGTTGTGGATCTCACCTTCAATAAGCATTTTAGATCCTTTCTTAAAATACTTTCCAATGAAATCTGCAGTTGCTCCAAAAGCACAATATTTAAACCAATCAACGTTATCTTCGCCATCTTTTACAAATCTCTTTGCAACTGCTCCACTAAAAGTAGCCAATGACTTACCATCATCTCCGTAAGTCTTAATCTCTGGGTCTGCGCCCAAAGTCACAACCTGAATAACCTTGTTCATAATTCATTTTCCTTTCTTATTTTTATATCTTACTATGTAGTTTGTTAATTAACACCGGTCGAATAGTTAATTAACCAGGTTTTATAAGAATAATAATACTATTCTTATATATATAAATAGCTCTTCGCTATTTAATAATATTTTGGTGTGCTGTTACGCTAAAGGGTCTGAGGGCACATATGACATCATCACATAGCTTTTACTGAACATTGCATTTGTGATTTAAGTCCAAGAGTTTTCTGTCTTTCGAACCTTATCATACTACACACTACTCACCGTATGTCGAATATATCAGTCTGCGGACCCTCGGTGGTATTTCAACCACTTCCAAACCCGACCAATTATACCGTTTTTAAGCTTTCGTTTCCCTGTGGTTGGAGCACTTTCAGTCAGTTCTTCCAGTGTGTCTCTTGAGTCAACCTGCAGACGTTAACTCTTCCACTTCCCACTCCTTAGATGATGGCTGCTTTCAAGCCAACATTCCAAAATATTTAAGTAGAGACGGTAAGAATCGAACTTACTAGCTCTCCAAAAAACAGACTATCCAAAGTTCATCGGAATCGAACCGAACCTGTTGACGTCTCTATAAAAAATAAGAATTAGGCACCAAAGCTTCGTGTATGGTTAACACTTCAGGGATTCGAACCCAATCAATAATATTAAATCATTGATCTTATGATATATATTATTGTAATACATATAATGTAGTACTCCATCATATATATTCTAATTCTTATAGTAGATATAGTTGGATTCGAACCAACAACTAAATATAACTTTGAATAGTCTTATTAGATGTTTGCAACCATATAATAAGTAGTTTTCTTATATTATATTTTCTCGCCTTATATAAGGTTCACGGTATTCCATTCCCGCATATATCTAATAGGAAAAGAAGAGAATCGAACTCTTATTCCGTCTACCAAAACTATACAGTTCATAATGTTTCATTCGCGACTTCCACATTACTACTATCCCATATAACCGACGGGGATTCTACCATTGAATTACTTTTCCTAGATAAATGAACGTTATGCACTTCACATTAATTATATGAGGGATAAGTGCATTGTCAATTTTGGCACCACATATAATCTTCATTTATCTTATAATTTTATTATATCAAGTTTTATTGAATAAGTAAATAGTTTTTGTATTATTCATTCATATAATTTACTGTAATATTTTTATTTGTAGCAGTATTTGGATTATACATAAGTAATTCAAAATTATCTAATGCCACTATAGATCCATCTTTCATTTTCATAAATATATCAATATTATGTCCATTTGGAGTTATTTCATAATTTCCAGTAGGAACAGGATCTGAATAATGTGTATCACCGTAAATAACATCAAACGTTCCATCTTCATTATCAATTATTTCAGTTTCTCTAGTATAATCTTGAGTCATTTCTTCGGTTACCCAATATCTTGTAGCTATATTAGTATATAATTTATAATTATTTATATTTTCATATACATCATATTCTGCAACTACTTTTATATAACTAGATAACATTTTATCTGATTCAGATTCTAATTGTGATAATTCAAATTCAGAATAATTAGAAATTTTATCATCTAAACTAAATTTCCATTCATATGTATTACCATACATATTATTTTTACCTAAATTAGTTGCATAAGAAAAAATATCATCTTTATTATAGTTAGTATCACATATTATAGTAAAATTGTCTGATAAATTTTTAATTAAATCTTCTATATTTTCAGCGTTATAAAATAAGTCAGTTGACTTATATTCAGTATTTCCTATTTGTATAGTATCTATAGCATCTTTAATTATAGCTATTTGTACATGAGATGAATCTGATGATGAATTAGATAATACTAAATTATATAAATAACCTTGAGCATAAATTTTATTTTCTTTAGATATTTGTTTAATTTTATCTATTCCAATATTTGGTTCTGCAATAATATCATTATACATAAAACCATATGGAATTAATGTGCCTATTTTACAAGTATTTACTAAATAATCTTCAGAATCATCAGTCGGATAATTATAAGTATTATCATCTTTAACAAGTTTATTAGGATTTGATGTTTCTGTTGTAGAATATTCAGTAGTAGGTTGATATGTAGATTCTTCTGTATCTTCAAATTCTTCTTCTGTAGTATCTCTAGTTTCATTTATAGCGTAATTATGATCTATTTCTTCAGTAGTTTCTTCTTTTTCTTTTCCACAAGCACATAAAGAAAACATACTTAATGCTACTAAAAAACAAACGAGAATTTTTCTTTTCATAAATAAAACTCCTTTCTAAATAAAAACGTCAAACTGATTTAATTAACCAATTTGACGTTTAATTAGTTTATGGTTGAAAATCAATAGTTATATAAGCTAATCCATCATTATGAAATTCAAATGTATAACCAGAATCACCTATATATTTATTACAATCCCAAACATATTCATATGTATGAGAAAAATATTCTGAATCATCCGATTGATATTCTTTGTATTCAGTAGGTTCACCAGCATTTGCTACAAGATCTTCTTCAGTTAAACTAAGAGGAAATGATAACTCAAGAGTATTTTCTACAAATTCTACATCATGTTTAACTGGCATATATAATGAAGTAATAGGACATTCTGCAATAGTTTTATTTTCATCAGTATAATTACTTACACGAACTAAACAAGAAAAATATTCTTCTTCATTAAGTAAAATCTTAAATTGTTCAGATTCATAATTTGGTTTAATATTATTATTTGCATTAGACAAATCACTAAATACTACTCCATCATCAATAAGTTCTTGAAGAGTAGTTACACCAATAGTATAAATCTTACCATTAACAGCAAAACATCTATTTTCTTTATCTACATAAGAATCAGTATTTAAAACACTATCTTTAACTTGTTTTGCTCCATCTTTAATTTCAGACTTTTTATCAGATATTTCATCCTTTTCTGAATCTTTAACACTATTTGCTTTTTCAGAATCTTTTTCTAAATCTTTTGCAGTTTCTTTAATATTAGATGATTCTTCTTTTTCATTATCTTTTTTATCCATATTTTCAGGATCTTTTATTTTATCTTTGTCTAAATTTACATCTACGTCTTCATCTGCATATTCTACTTCAATTTGGATATCATTTGTATCATCTTTAGATAAACTACAACCAGTAGCTCCAACTAGCATTAAAGACAAAATAGAAGACAACATTGCTACTCGTAATAATTTCTTTTTAATCATAATTTTGCTCCTTTAAAATATAAATTTTATAAATAAATATTATAACATTAAAATTCCTACATAAGTTCCAGTAGGAGTTCCATCTTCTGTTACAATATAAATTCCAGATGAAATATTATCCATACGATCTGTTTTAGATACATATTTATATTTAGGTAATCTTGCTGGAATAGCAATTTTCTTATTTCCAAGAGATAACTGATGAATAAGAATAGAACTATCTACAAGATAAATTCCAAGTTTAGTTTCAATTGGTAAAATTGGATATTTATCTATTGCAGTAATTATATTCTTAATTGGTTCGGTTGGTTTAACTAATTTAACACGTTTCATTTCATCTTTAACTGTATGAGCACGTTTTCTTAATTGAACCAATTGATTATCAAGAAACTTAATTTGATCTGTAGTAGTTGCTAAAAATGTAGTATCATTATGTGCCATATAATTTCTCATAATTCTACAAACTTTAAGTTTTTCTTGATCTAATGAATCTAAAGTATTTTCGTAATCTAATACAGTAGTACCATCAGTTTTTAATTCTGTATCTAATGCTCTAAATGCATCTAAGAATTTTTCATTAGCCATATAATATTATCCTTTCTTTATCAATTTTTTAAAAAGTAATCTCTATGAATATAGTTATATTCATTTGGATAGTATAATTTTAATACTCCATGTAAAAAGTAATAATTATTCACATTACTTAATTGAGTTAATTTATTTTTAAATACCTCATATACATCTGCATACATTATTTTTGTATGTATTAAACTATCAATATAGTTTTTAATTTCAATAAGTAAATCTTCATCAATATGTACATGATCAGATGTAGTAACTTTACCTCTACCACAAATAACTAAATAATCATCTAATCTAGTACTAATTGCTCTATCATCACTGTCTAATTCAAATCCAAATTCTTTTTTGAATTCTTCTCTAAGAATTTTAATATTTTCTGAATTTTTATGCATTCCTTTAGGAAATCTTTCAGATATAATTTTAGAACAAAGTATAGCATATGATGGCTTAGTTTTAAACATATAATCTCCAAATTTAGTATATCCAATATTAAGTAAAAAGTTAATTATATGTTTAACCATAATATAATCATATCCATTTAACCATAGTTCTTTAATAATAAATCTCATATCTGTAGTAATACAGATTTCATCTTTTAAATTATTAAATATAATTTTCTCAATTTTATCTGGAATATTTTCATTAGTTTTTTGTAAAAATATATTTGCATAACTTAAATAATCCAAATTTGATTTTTCTTTTAATCCTAAAACTGAAATTGCAGTATAACTATTATTTTTAATTAAATTATAGAGATCCATTTCATCAAAATGATTAGAAGTACTAAGCAATTTTTTTATAATAGGATTAAGAGCTATAGTTATTATTTCAAGATAACTATCTTGTAATTGACGAATACGTTCTCTAGATACATTATAAATATTACCAATTTCTTGTAAAGTTTTATTTACTCTTAAAGAACAAATATTAAATTCTTTAGTATTTTTTGTTGTATCAAAAAAATAAATTAAATTTGTTATAGGATCTTCAGATAAATGTTTTTCTAAATTAGTTAAATACAAAACATTTTGATAACTTAACATTCTTTTTAAAGTAGTATTTTGAATACCTGATAAATCTTTAATTTTATAAATGCCATTAGATTTTAAGGTATTAATAATTTTATTTCTAATATTAAAAATTTTTAAATACTCAATATCTTCATCTAATAAATCACAATTTATAAAATTAAATAGTCCTACACAAACAGAATTAGAATTAGAATTAGAATTAGAATTAGAATTAGAATTAGAATTAGAATTAGAATTAGAATTAGAATTAGAATTATTTAGATTTATTGTATTTATATTACTAACAGTTTCATTAAATTTTTCAATTATCTTATCAATTTTAGATTCTCCAATACCTTTTATTTTAGTTAAAGACTTAAAATCAAAATCTACTAATTTATCTAATGTATCAATAACAGATAAACCGCTAGCTTTACGATCTACTAAACAGTATTGAACAAATCTATTATATATTCCACCTACAAAAACATTTTCTATATAAAGTTTAGACAATTTATTTTTAGTGTCTTCATCTATTTTTGAAATTACTAGTTGTTTTGATTCATTTAGTTCATTTTCTATATTAATTCTTGTAGCTATAGCATTTTCTAATTCTTTAGATAGTTGTTTTATTTTTTCATTGATATTATTTAAATCATTTTCTAATTTTTGTTTATTACTCATAATATCTCCTTTTACTAAGTAAAGAATAAGCGTCTAATGCTTGTGCATTAAACGCCTATATTCTTATAATATGTTTTTTGAATCTAAATATTTAATAAATTCTACAAAATTATTAATAATTCCATTTTCATCTACAAACATAGATACGTCTAAATTTTCAATCTCATATCCAGAAATAGGTTCATGTGAATAAACATCACCATTATGAGCATATCCTTCAAGATGAGGTTTTTCATATCCAAATTTTTGAATATAAATAGTATCTACTTTGCATGTAGAATTATCAATTTCAATTTTTTTATTTGTTATAAGATTAACGTCAACATCAACGTATCCGTTTTCATATTCTAATAAAATATCATCTGCAACAATACTCATAATTAATCTCCTTAATAACCGTTTCCTTGTGTTTTATTATAACCATTATTGTATGAATCATATTTAATAATCATATCTTTTTCTAATTTATCTAAATCATAGTAACCACTATTGGATAATGGAATTAATTTTATAGTAAATTTATCTCCGCCACGTTTATAATCTCCATAAACATCTCCATTACCATGACCTGTAAAATGTTGATTTACTCTAAAAAATAATCTTGTTGCTTGACCAACATAATACATTTTTCTATTATGATTATATAAAATATATACTCCAACCATATCTCCGTTTATAGTTTTTCTAAGTTTAAAAAATTGTTCAGGAGACATACTATGATAATTATGTGCTAATTTAATTTTAGAACATTTTTTAATATACAATCGAATAAAAAATTCTACTCTGGATTTTAAAATTGGACGATGTGTTTTATAAAAATAGTAAAAATCTTTTGAGTAGAATTGACACGTATTATTTAGTTCATTTACTTTCATTTTTATGGCTTTTTGTGCATTAGCATTTATAGTACCATTATTATTATAAAATTTTTTATTAGATTTTTTAAATGATCTATAAATCATATTTGTTGAAATATCTTCTATAATATTAGATATATTTTCCATAATATAATTATATGTAGCAAATCTTGAAATAATCCATATTATAAATGCTAAAACTACACAAAAAATTATAATAATCTGTTCTTTAGTCAGATCCAGAATAAACTCTCCTAAATATATGTCTATTCATACTCATTCTCCTCTACATATCTTTTATTGTAACTACATCGTCAAGTTTTGTTATTTCAATTTCTGTTCGTGGATTGTCTTTATCATATTTAACACAACTTCCATCTACAGAATAAATAATATTACAATTATCATCTTTAATACAATTATACTTAGTCATCACATCATGAATTGATTCCAATAAATTAGATAAATCGACTCTTCGTCTACTAGGCATATAAAATATTGCCTTAACATTAACAGGATAATCAATTTCTAATTTAGGTATGTATGGTTTACAATCTTTTTCATATTGTAAATATTTAGGACCTTGTATAATCATATATCGTTTATATTTTTTATTATAAATAATTTGCTGACAATTTTTCTTAATACAAGGTTTTATTGGCACTGTAAAATTTATTACAGACATATCAATTCTACAATTCCTTTCGCATTATTAGGAATGTTAGTATTTATAATATGAGCTTCAACTAAACCCTCTTTAATACATTCTTTATGATTATATTGATATACATCTCCAATAACAGGATTATCTTCTTCTGGTGTAGGATATGTATTAGGACTAAAAATAACATTATCATTAGACATATCTCTAGATTTATTGAAAATAATTTCTGGATTATTTTCCAAAGTAGATTTAAGTTCTACTTCAATAAAATCATTTGAACTATTATAAAGTCTATAAATGTTTTTATCTATTTTAGTAATTAACCAATCTCTCATTATAAATACTATACTCCTTATTATTTTTCTTCTACTTTATCTTTAACCTTATCTGCATTTACAGAAATACCATTTTCAGATACATCTGCATCTGATGAACTTGAAGTATCTTTTTCACCTTTCTTATTAGACTTAATATCTAAAAGAATTTCATCTTCATCAGATGTAGGTCCTAATGTAACTTCAGTAGTTCCATCTTCTAAAACAGATACATACATTACTACAGTTTCTCCAGTATCATTATCAGTTGCTTCATATGCATATGTCAATACTTCTGCTTCATGTTTAGTTGCTAATAAAATATAACCAGTAGCTTCTTCTTGTTCTGCATAATCAATAATAGGCTTAAGAGATTCCATACCATTTTCGTACTGTTCTTTTGCAGTATCGATAAAAAGTCTTGATACATTCCAAGTAGAATTTTTAGTATTAATTTCATCTTCAGTTTCTGTAGAAACACCAATTTCATCTATATTTACTACAGTTGTTTTTTCTGAAATTTTATTTTCAGTTACTTTATCTTTAGTCGGATCGTCAGTCTTTCCACAACCTACAATAGATGAGCACATTAATGCTCCAATTAAAAATAATAATCCAATTTTATTCTTTTTCATTTTTAAATATTCCTTTCTATTTATATATATATTATTATATCATTAAATAATTTATAAGTAAATAGTTTTTAATGTAATTCCTTATAATCCCAATCTTTCACTACTCCACGTTCTTGTAACTCTGGATCTTGAATCATTATATTTATCTCTTTAGCAAGATTTGCGTCTGGATTATCTAATAATTCTACTAATCGCTTTGTAACATCATCATCGAATACCATAAACTGAGTATCTACTAAATACTTACCATCTTGTTTTAACATCTTTTGAGATAATATAATATTTAACTGCAATATCAAGTCTAATGATAAATTTTTATCATTATCCAAATGATATAATAAACGATTAATAGTACCAGCAACATCAGATGCATGGAATGTTGTACTAGTTACATGACCAGTTCTTGCAGCTTCAATTGCAGCACATATAACTTCTTTATCTCTACATTCACCAACAATAATTATATTAGGATGTTCACGAAGAGCAGCTTTAATACCTAAACCAAATGTTAAGAAATCTTTACCAAGTTCTTTTTGACTAATCTTAACACTATCTGTATTAGAGAAAATATTTTCAATAGGATCTTCAAGAGTAATAAATACTTTATTATCAAGAAGCTCGCCTGGTTGAGTAAAAGTATTAATGCATGCTGCCATAGTAGTAGATTTACCAGAACCTGTAGGACCAGTAGTATAACAGATACCTGAAGGTCTAGCATAAGCTTTTCTTAAAGCTTCAATACATTTAGAATTATAATTAATAGTATTAAATGTAGGTTGTTCTGGTTTAATCATACGAAAAGTAGCTACATTTCTTTCTTCTGAAAAACCAAATGAAACTCTATAACGATATACATTATTAGGATATTTTCCATAATTAGGACTTGTTTCTGGTACTCTAATTGCTACAGAAGTATCAAGAAGTTTTTGTCTAACATAACCAGCATTTAATTCATTAAGAATATATTTATCATAGAAAGTTTGCCATGTATCTTTAGTAATAGGTGTACAAGGCACTCTTACAATTTTACCAAATCTTGAGATATAAGGTTGTTCAAATACTTTTATATACAAGTCAGAACAGTTATGTTCAGTTGTAAAAATAAGTAATTCTTCAATAGACATATTACGTTTTTTGAGTTCCATAATATCTTCATTTGAATTAGTAGATTTTTCTTCTTTTTTAGGTGATTCTTCTTTTGGTTTATTAAGATTTAATTTAAGTATTTCTGCCATATAATATCACCTCATTATAAATCTTCACCAATTGAAGGAGACCAAATAGGATAACCTTTTGAAGTTGTCAATCCACCAGTATCTCCAACGGTAGCACCTGAATTTTGCTGAAAGCTTAATGGAAACATAAGTGGTCCAGTATGTTGAAATTTTTGAGGTTTTTTGTTTATATAGTTATTTAAGAAATCTAATGCTTGTGTAAGTGATTTAGAAACAAGAATATTTCTATCTTTACATTCAGTAATAAGATTCATAACTCTAGATTTAAGCTCATTTTTATCTTCACCATATACTAAAACACTACAGTTAAATTGACACAATACATTTCCAGCTTCAAGATCTTGAATAGCCATAGTAGCAATATCAATATTTGTTTGTGTTTCTTCAATTGATTCAAGTTCTGCACCTGCTTCAATAGCTTGATCACGTTCATATCTATCTGAAGCTCTTGTTCTCTTAAGTTTAAGCATAGCATCTTCTTTTTTCAAACATTGAACTGTTGTAACTACATTTGGATAATCCATTGGAAAATTACAAGTACTAATTTGTGGTGGAAATGCTTTAATATCAAGCATACATCCATAAGTAGTTTGAGGTTCAAGACCAAAAATATCCATTCCTTCATTATGCATCTCAAACCAACCAAAATTATCAGATACAGTTTGTGTAATTGCTCCCATAATAGATTCATAAGTATTTTCATTAATATATGAAAGTCTATCATAAGAAATTTCATAACAAGGAAATACTTTACTAACAAAATTATAGAAAACTAATTCTTTAGATGCTCTAACACATTTATAATTAATTGTTCTAAAAATGTTATCTTCAATTTTAAGAATTTGTTCTGGATCTGCAGATAAATTACCTAAACCTGCAAATGCATTTGCAGCCTGTTTAGCAAGCGCTTTAACCGTATCCATAAGAGTAAATTCTTCAACATCAGTTACATTTGATTGTTGAATATCAATTCCAAGCATACAATATGACTGAATATCATCTCTTACATTTGTAGTAAACTCATCAGGCATATCATATTCTGGTCTATATAATTTAATAGTATTATAAAGATTCTCAATTACATCTTTACGTCTAATAGTCTTTTCAATTCTTTCAATAGTAAATGTAACAGTAGGATTGTTAGTAGTTAAGTTAGCAATCATATTAGTTAATTCATTTACTGTATTATGTACACCTGCAGGTGAGTTAGTAGAATAATTAGATAATGGAATTATATAAAAAGCTGTAATAATACCATTATTATATAAAACGTTATCACCAATAATACTAATATTAGAATTATTTTTAACATTAGTTTTTGCTGAAGTATCAGATTTTGCCATTGTTATAAATTCCTTTCATTATAATATATTTTTTACAAATGCATTAAATTTAATATTAGTTAAATGAAATTCAGTATTTTTAAAATCATTTATATATACTTTTTTAGGTTTAAAATATGCACTTAAATATTGATATAGTCTATATCCTGCAAATTGAATATACCATAATGCACATCCTGCACCTATACCTAAAGCTAAAAATGTTAATGTATACCAGGTTTTAAAATTAGAACTAAATGGATTAAAAAAACTAATTCCAAATGGTATTGAAATAATAAAACCAACTAATATAATAACTAAAGCAACTGGTCCAACTACTTTTAAAAATTCTACAGAAAAACCACCTGCAATATTATATCCACCTACATTATAAATTTTAGTGTCTCTTTTTTGTAAAGACGAATAATTATATAATATCATATAAAAACCTCCTTATAAAAATAAAAGCTAGTCAAAAGACTAGCTTATCTTACAATATATTTGATTTTTTGGATCAGATTTTGGTGTAATTAGATATTCACCAGGAGAATTGATAATATTACATGAAGCATATACTGAACCTTTTAAAATATTATCTACTTTATGCGGTCCATATGTTTCAATAATATATTCATATAGTTTTGAAGAAATTTCTCTAACAGTTTCTCCGCTGTAAGATAGTCCGCAATCAGAAATAACTGCAGTATACATATTATCATACCTCCTTAAAGCATTGACATAAATTCATCTTCTGTAATTACTTTTATACCAAGTTCCTTTGCTTTCTTAGACTTTCCAGAAGTAGATGTAGTATCATTACAAATTAAAAATGTAAGATTCTTATTTACTGAAGCAATTTTACCACCATTTTCTTCAATAATTTTAACTAAATCATCTCTCTTCATAGAAAGTTTACCTGTAATGCAAAATGACATATTATTTAATTTACCGTCAACGCATTTCTGTTTTATAGTTAAATAGCTCATAACCTCATTAATTTCAGTATAATCAAATTCAGAAATCACTTTAGCTGTAGTAATACCAATACCATTTAATTTTGTAAAATCAAATCCAGTATTAATTGCATCCATAAATGCTTCCCAAGTAATAAATTCTTCTGCTAAAAGAATTGAAGTTTGTTTTTCAACATTTGGAATACCTGCAGACGCAATTACTTTCCATAATTCAATTGAAGATGGAATACCTTCAAGAATCTTATCAACTGATCCTTCACCATAACCTTTAAGATTAATCCATTCATCTCTATGATTCTTAAGCAAAAATACGTCACTCATTTTAGTTAACCAACCAAGTTTAATGAGATCTCTTACAGTTGCAATTGACATAGATTCTATATCAAGTCCATGTGAACCTATAAAATGAAGAAGCTTTCCTTCAATTTTTGCTGCGCAATTTGGATTAGTACAAACTAAAACTTCAGTTGCATATTTTTTCTGAATATCTACTTTACCACCACAAACTGGACAAGTAGTAGGAATTTGAATAAGATTCATATATTTATTTCCTCCATATAATTTATTATGATATAATTATATCACGATTTATGATATTTGTAAATAGTTTTAACTATTTTAATAAAAACCATAAAGTCTTTTATTTATATAAGATTCAGCCCATTTCATCTTATTCAAATATATGTAATTTAAAAATTTCATAAGCATTTCTCCTATATTTATATAATTACGCTACATAATTGTGTCTACGAATAAATGGAATTAATTCATCTAATATATTATTTACACGTTCAATTTGAGGTTTATTTACATATAATTCTTTATATCTACTGAATGACTCCCATTTATAAAGCATTACTGACAAACTACTAGATAAGTCTAATAATATATCATAAATTTCTCTAAGCTCATCATAAGCACCACTAAGTTCCATTAAAAATTGTGCATTATATTTAACTAAATGACCTTCTCTAAAATCTTCATAATAGTATTTAATTAACCCTTTTAATATTAATTCAATAGATTGTTGCATCATATAACATGCCCAATTAATTGAACTTACATCAGCTGTTCCGCAAAAGTATGAATCTAATAAAGGCTCGGATAATGACCGAGCCCTAAGAGCATTATTTATTAAAACTATACCTTCATTACGAATATCTTCATCACTTTTGCGTGGCTTAGAAGTATTTGAATCATACGTTCTCATAAACTAATTCTCCTTTTTCAATAATGTTTTTTAAATTACTTGCAATATATTTACTATTAATTATACTAAGATCAAACTTACCTTCAGTAATTTCATCTACATTACAAAATAAATCTAACAATCCATCATCATTATCAGCTAATGAATTATCTACTGTTTGAACTGCTACTCCAAGATAATCTTTATCTGTTCCTTCAGGTGTAGTACATACTCCATAAATAACTAATTTATTATACAAATTATTATTAGATTCAATATATTTTTTAATTTGTTCTACTTGCTCTAGTTTAGATTTAATAATCATACTTTTCACCTTTACTTAACTTTAATTTCAATTTCAATTTGATTACCAGTCTCATATTTCATATCTTTTAATGCAGACTTTTGTACATATATAGTACCACATACTGGAGTTTCATTTTCATTAACTACTTCTTGAAATCTCATTGTATTTTTAGTTTCTTTTTCAAATTCAAATGTAACTTTCATATAAATATCTCCTTTAATATTATATTTAAAAATAGCATATTATATTCTATAATATGCTAAATTTATTATATACATAATCATAAACATTCGTTTACTAACATAATTAGCTTTTATCGGCCTTTACTACCTGCGGAATAATACAGTTGGCTTTTATAATCCAAATCTTCTGACCAACATAAGGAGTATCACCAAGTAATTCTTTCATAATAGTAAGATTATGCATAGATGCATTCTGAACAGTAGTTCCATCAATAATAACTGGTTTAAATGTAGCTACTGGAGTAATTACACCGGAACGGCCAACTGACCAAGTAATTCCGGTAAGTTCTGTTTCAAATAATTCGTCATAAAATTTAAATGCAAAACTACCACAGAAATGATGTTCAGTCTTTCCTTTAGCTAACCAGTTCTTAGAATTATTGATTCTATATACTAATCCATCAATTGGATATTTCTTTGAAGCCGCTCTCTTTTTTAAGGTTTCCTGTTGTTCTTCAAGTTTATCAATTACAGTTGTTTCATATTCAACTACAATGAATCCATACTTTTCCATAATACTAAGCTTTTCATTGAAGTCTGCATCTGAAGAAATAAGATCCCAAGCAACAAACGTAAGTTTTCTCTTTTCACACTCATCTGCATCCTGAAGTCTAATAGAACCAGATGCGAAGTTTCTTGGATTCTTGAATGAATCACTAAATTCTTCAAAATCATCATACTTACAAATAACTTCACCATCAACAATTACTGTTCCAGTAGCTGGAATAGTCTTAGGAATCGAAGGAAGTCTCTTTGCATTTTCTGTGATATCTTCACCAACTTGACCATTTCCTCTTGTTTCAGCTGAAACAAACTTACCATCAACATACTTTACTGAACATGTAAGTCCATCCATCTTCAACATTACGATAGTTTCCTGATCTCCAATCCACTTCTTAAGAACTGTTGGATCCTTAGTCTTATCAAGTGAAAGCATCGGATGATTATGTGTTACTTTCTTCAAACTATTCTGAACGTCATACTGAACAGTTGCTGTAGGAGACTTTGGATCAATATATCCAGATTCTTCTTCAAATAACTTACAATCAAAATAAAGCTGATCCCAATCTTCATCACTAATTGCAGGTGTTCCAAGATCATATAATCTTGTATATTCATTTAATTTTTCAATATTTTCAATATATTCTGTCTTTGTCATTAAGTTGACCTCCATATTATTTATTATAAAATAATTATATCACTAACTTAATTAATTGTAAATAGTTTTAATCAAAAGCAAAATCTTTTAATGGAGATTCACTTATATATTTGTATTTATCTTTAGAATAAGTATTAATGAAATTATCTTTATTATCTAAAATAATATAATAATTTTTACGTATTTCTATTTTATCAACTTTATTAGAATCTTTTTCTCCTATAATAATAGTTTTTGTACATCCATGAGTGTCTTCTACTGCAATACAACGCCATTCATTATTATTATCAGTTTCAATAAATTTATCTACGATATAACAATCTGCCACATAGAATTTATCAATCTTATTTACTTGAATTATAAGACATATTGATAATACTGCTAACAATATAATCATAATACTAGGAATATATTTAATTTTTAATTTAATACAAATACAAAATACAATAATAGATATAGTTATCAATATAATCGGAATTATAATTAAGTTTAAGTTAATAGTATTATTAGATAAATCTTTCATTATATAATTTCCTTTCTTTTAAACAAAACCTCATCTAATTAATATAATTAGATGAGGCTATATTTAACTATTTTTCTATTGTTTTAACTTCACCAGTTTCACGATGAACGATCTCCAACATTTTAGAAGTATTTTTTGTAACTAACCAAGTATATGTATCATATTTAGCTTTAGAAATAATTTTTCTCTCTTCATATGTTGGTTTTCTTCCACGTATTCTCATTTGATATAATTTTCCTTTCAATTAAATAAATTTAGAATAAGATTCATTAACAATACTAAAGAATTGTTTAATAAATTTTGTTAGAATTTCTTTATTATTACCTTTACCAGAATATCCAAAACTATCCGTAGAAATATATAATATACATTCTTGTGTAGAAACTATATTATCATGAATATGTGCATAAGTTTGAGATGAAATATTTACGTTAGTTCCTTGTGCAGAATTAAATTCACGCTTTAATGCATTAAATGGAACATTTATATATTCGTTAAATAAATTTTTTAACTGTTTATATGTTTTTTCATTATATAATAATTTCTTTCGTTTAATTACATCTTCACCATCTTCATTAACTGTAACCATTAATTGTTCATTTTTTTCATTTTCAATATCTTCTTTATCTAATTCTTTTGTTAATTCTTCTTCTGATAATGAATCTAACATTTCTTTATGTAATATCTTATTTTTATATTCAACTTGTTTTTGTAAATCCATTATAAAATTAATTACTGTTTCTTTATTTTCTTCAGTAAAAGTTGAATCATCTAATTTATCATAAGAAACTCCAATTTTATCAGCTTTTTCTAGCATATTTGAATAAGCTTTAGTTAATTTAGTTATAGGTAAAGAAGCTAACTGACGTCTAGCATATCTATCTTGAGGATATACTAAAGTGTATTGTGAATCGTCTGCATAAAATCCAATAAAAATTCCATCTTCATCAAAATTATATTGTAATTTAATGTTATCATTAGGTTTTACTAATGGAACTGCATGAGACATAAATTCTACTGCTGCTGAATATAAAGATCTAACAAAAGATTCTACATTATCTCCATAGTTTATTTTAATTGGATGTGTAGGTAATTCATATACAGCTATATCTTTTTCTGAAATATCTGATAAAGTTAAATTACGTAACCAAGCTTCAACTGATTGATTTTCTATAGAAGATTTATTTGCATTTACATATGATTCAAAATTATCAAAATACTGATCTATATCAATATTTTCATCTACCATATAAAAAATATCTTCTACTTCATATGATTCACATTTAGCAATCTGTCCAAATTTTTCGATTATACAAAATAAATCGATAAATTTGTGTTTTAAAATTAATTCATCCATTATAATAATCTCCTTATAATTATATTTAACTGATTGCTAAATGTATTATACAATCAGCTATTTACACTGTTCTGATAGTTTTGTCCAATATTTAACAATTCTTTCCATAAGTTCTTCTTGAATTTGTAACCACTCTTCTTTTACGACATTAAATTTAATTTCACGTCTATCATAAAGTAATGCTTCTAATGAGTCAGCTAAATTAACTAATAATACTGCAGTCTCATCTTCTTCACATTTAATTAAAGAGTCATAGAAAGATTCTACATTTTGCATAGATTTAAGTTCTTGTTCTTTAACCATTTTCTTTAATGATGGATTTTTTTCTTTTAGCATATAATTCACATCACCAAAAGAATCTTCAGTAGATTCAACGTAATCATGACAGCATCCATAGCTTAATGCTTTAAGAGCAATATTATCTGGAATATTAAAAAGTTTATTTAATATAACAATAATTTGTGCTACATATAATTGATGTTCTGCGTCATTTTCTTCAAATACAAAATCTCTTAACTGCCATCGTTTTACTCTAGACTGTCGATATAGTTTTAAAGACTCTAAATAGTTAATAAATTCTTCTAATTTCATTTAATAATTTCCTTTCAAATATTATAATTAACAGTATATGTTATTATAATTAAATAGATCATCTTAATCATATATAGAATTATGTTTAATAAGTCCACAATTCATAAGACGTTTATATACAGCAACTTTATGTGAACGAGTAGCATTATGTATAAGTGTATATTTCTTTAATGCTAAATACTGTTTATCAGTAGTTTTTTCTGGTTTGCCAATAATTAAAAATGTAGATGTTTTTAATTCATCATTAATTATATCTACAAAGAAGAATGTTTCAAATTTTTCATCTAAAGCATATGATGTAGCAACTCTACGTTTCTGCCAAAAACTATGTATAATATCAGATTCAAAGAATAACTTAAGACGTTTCTCATATTCATCTAATTTAAAATCATCTCTAACAATAAGCTTTTGTCCAGCAGATTCATAATTTTTTAAATACACATTCTTATATACATTTGCATCAAATGTAAAATCAAATACTCGTCCAAATTCTTCAAATAACGTAATTACTGGCTTAGATAAATACTCATATTCACCAGGACCAGCTGACATTCTATAATGTTTAAATAAGCTATGATCTGAATCAAATAATTTAGAAATACCTTCTCTTAAAATTACATCTTCATCCATTATAAGTAATTTATCATAATCATAAAATTTCATAATATACCATAAAGGTAATAATTTCATTGACATAGAATAATCATGAACAAATTCATTATCAATAATTTTAGTAAATTCTTTATTAATATCCTTATCAGTAATAACTAATTTATTCTTAGAAACACTAGAATATTTATTTAATAAATCATTAATTTCTTTAGTTTTATCTCCAATTCTAGTTTCATTAATAATAATTAAATCAGTATTATATAAATCTGAAGGATAATTATCAAGTAAGATTTCTAAAAAATCCATATAATTTGCTAAAACAACTACAGCATTTTTCATATAAAAACTCCTTTTAATATATTTATTCAATCTGTCCGTTATAACTAATTTTAGTATTATTATTAATCCAATCTGGAAGATTAGCTAAATCTTCATATTTAGTAATAACAATATCAGCAGATTGAGCAAGCATAAGATTAAATTGTGCATTTCCAAGTGTTTCTGCATAATATACCATAATTGGTTTTTTACCAGACTCTCTTCTCATTCTATAAGCATATCCAACTTCTACCATTGTTCCGGCATCAATTGCTTGCATAGGTTGACCAGCTTTATCAGGTTCTGTACAAGTACCCTGTTTACCGTCAGTAACTGCGAATAAAATATCACAAGAGTCAATATTTACAATATTTCCTTCGAATGTTGATTTTTGAACCTTTGGATCTGCAAATGAACCAGTAATATTTGAACTTTCTCTAGGAGAAAATACCTCAAATCCTAATTCTCTAAGACGTTTAATAAGTCGTTGTTCGCGTTCAGCTTGAGCAGCAGTAAACCAAGGACCAGCAAAATAAATTTTATTCATAGATTTAATTTCCTTTCTTAATAACTTTATATACGTGTGCCTTATTAAATTTATTTATTTTAGTAATACGATCTTTATCATCATATAATAAAGCAATATAATAATTACCATCATCTCCAATAAGAAAATCATAATCATATATATTATCATTATCATAATTTTGTCTAAATAAATATCTAATATATACTTGATAATCACCTAGCATTTCAAATGAAAGTGGAATATTTACTTCTTCTAATTCAAATTTAACTGAATCTATAATATTTTTACCACAAGCATTATTATATGTAGGAACTCCATTATATTTTTTTACAACATCTTTTGCAAAATATCTCATTGGAACAATTGCTTTATTATCTTCAGTATCATCAGTTAAGTTTAAATTAAAATTAAATGTTTCTGCATTAAAATTAAAATTTTCAATTACATCAACTAGTTCATTTACTTGTCTATATGATTCTGGTTTAACAATAATAATATCTGCATATTGATCGGCATAAGCTAATAAATATGGTAATGAAAAATCAGCAATATTGGTCATTGCGTTGTATTTACCACCAAAAATTCCGTATGAAATAATCTTAATTCCATTTTCTTTACAATATTTAATTGTATCAATATCAGTATAGTACGGATTAATTTCAATTTCATTATATTTTGGTTTCTGACCAGTAATTTTAATAAATTCCTTAATTTCATCTACGTTAAAATTACTAACTCCAACTTCTTTAAATCTATTATCATTAACAATCTTTTTAGCAAGATCTTTCCAATTACCTCTACTACTATGAATAAGCATTATATCTATTTTATCTCTACGTAAACATTTCATATGATTAGAAACAAAAAATTCATATTCGGGTTCATGATAAGATGAAATTTTACTAATAATAGGAATATCAGTTGGAATTAAATAATCATTATTATAATCAATTGCTGTATCTATATACGAGCAATGCTTAGAGAGAAGTTGTAAAATATAACTTCTCTCTTCAATTGACTGTAGATGAATTTCCCAAGTACCAATGGCAAAATTCATTTTATTTATCCTTTCTATAATAATCCATTTTCTTAATTCTCTGTCTAGCTACAAGTGGATCATTTGGATCATAATCACTAGGAAGTTCTTCACCAGCAGCTTCAGCATCCATCCACTTCTTAATCATTTCTGGCTCACCAGGAAGAAGAAGTTCTGGCTTTTCTTTATAAATCTTTTCAAGCTCAAGTTTCCAAGAAGAATTTCTCCAATCATTATGAGCTTTTTCTCCAAAGTCATATCCTTCAGGTGTAGCGTATCTAGCAAAATCATTATTATATGTATGATCTCTCTTGTAGAACTGCTTACGATCCGAGAAACTAATTAACCAAGTCCAAAGTTTCTTTGATAATGGATCAGTAAGTGCATCAATAGCTTTAATTAACTCATATCTCATAAGTCTATAAATATAATTAATTTCATCAGCAAAATTATTTTCTGTTCTAGAATTACAAGAGTTCATAAACTGAATTACATCACCAGTATAGCAAAGTGAAATAGTCTGTGCATGAAAACCAAAATATCTAGCATCCATATAAGAAATTCCAGCTTCACACATATCTACATATAAATCTTCAATCTGTCTTTCAATATCTTCTAATCTAGACATCCACTCTTTATTTTGATAAATTGCTTTAGGAGTTACAAATTCCTGTGTAAGTGGTCTAGTATCACCTGACTGTGAACAGAAGAAACCTTTTTCTCTAGTAATCTGAGCAAGACAAACTCTAGAAATATTATTAATCTGGAATGAAATATTAGAACCTTCAAATGCATATTTTGCAAATGTCTTTCCGTTAATAATTTCATCTACAACTTTCTGAAAATGTGGATGATTTGGATCATACTTAAGATTTTCTGCTCCTTCATAAAATTCTCCAAGTTTTCCGAATGAAGTAACTGCTCTAGCTAAATCATTTCCTTTCCAATCAATTAATTCAACTGAAATGTTTTCGTAACCATCATAAAATTTTCCCATTGTTTAAATTCCTTTCTTTTTTATTCTTTATACTCGTAAAATATATCTTCACCTTCAAGATCCTTTTTACTATATAATCCTAAAGGTTTAATATCAATATAATTTGAACAAATAAAATCTTCATATTTAGTTGTATCTAAATACTCTTTTACTTTACTTGCAATTTGATAAGGAGTCATTTCACTAGTATTAAATTTTAATACAGTTATTCCATATTTTTCTAATTCTTTTATATATGTATAATAAGCTTCTCTATCTTTATCAATATTTATTTTTGGTTCATTTGTAGTAATACATCTAATAGTGTGATCTGGATTATCTACATCTAAAAATACAATTAATGGTTTATATAAAATTCTATAGTCATGATTTCTATTAAATTTATCATTATATACTAATTGAGTTAATAATCCACGTACATTAACTGCATAAGCATAATTAGTAATAGTAGTAATATATTTACCAATTGTATCTTTTCCAGATTTATCTACGCCTTCAACTTCAATTGCAATATTATTAATTAGCATAATACTTTCCTTTCTATATAATTAAATAGTTCTTATATGTATATTATATACTGTTATTTTTAATTTGTAAACAAGAAATAGTATTATGAATTAATATAATTTCTAAAAGTATCAATTTGCATAAATGCATTAAATCCTAAATCTGTAGATGTTTCAATATAATTGTCTTTGCTATAAGCAGTAACTTCTTCTACTTTAACTTTATCTATATATTTTTCATTCATTACTCCAGAATCAATATATAATTTTTTAGCAATTTCTGCTTCATCTTTAGTTACAAAATATAATGCTTGATCTAATCTATTACTTTCAGTTTGACCAACTTTAATAGACCTAGAATCTTGATTTAATTTATTTGTTTTGTTTACAAATCCAAGATATCTATTATCTTTCTGATTACATTTTACTACATAAACTTGCTTTGAACTAAACATATTTTTTCTCCTTTATATTAAAAATTTTAAGTCAAATATAACTCTCACTTAATAGTAAGAGTTATATTTTATTATATTAGTTAGGCATTTTACCACCTAAAAATTCTACAGTTTCTCCATTTTCAATAGCTATTTTTATATTATCTATACAAATATCTATTTCTTCTTGAGTCATATCCAATTTATAATAACTACATATTAGTAACCAAGAATAACAATAATCTTCAATGTTAATTTCTGGTAGATATTCACTAGGACCTTTATCTGATTTACTTCTATTTGCAGAATTTAATACATCTACACCAATCCATTGATTATATGCATATTCATTTCTTTGTTCATTTGTCCAATTTTTTGCACCTCTAATATAAGTAGATTTAA
>ENA-ORLY01001363-ORLY01001363.1-human-gut-metagenome-genome-assembly--contig:-NODE-1363-length-29401-cov-2.987826_pt1 | contig 29401 bp, 25 predicted proteins | sample MGYA00243071_ERZ508832 | MGnify/ENA primary metagenome ERZ508832 (study PRJEB26277, sample SAMN04329777) | human gut metagenome | biome: human-associated habitat | host: Homo sapiens | place: USA... | reverse complement strand
ATCGAACGACATTTGATCGATGAAACGATTGAAGAATTTCAAATTGCGGATTTCTCTAAAGCTACCATTCGCGAAGTTAAGGCTATTGCCGCTAAAGCGGAAGCAGAATCCGGAGTCGAATTTATTAAAATGGAAATGGGAGTACCCGGTCTCCCCCCCTCGACTGTCGGTGTAAAGGCAGAAGTAGAAGCGCTACAAAAAGGAATAGCAAGTTTGTATCCGGATATCAATGGACTTCCGGAACTAAAACAGGAAGCTTCACGCTTTATCAAAGCATTTATTAATGTAGACCTGAAGCCGGAAGGATGTGTCCCCGTGACGGGTTCCATGCAGGGCACTTTTGCTTCATTCCTTACTTGCAGCCAGTGTAATGAAGAAAAAGATACGATACTCTTCATCGATCCGGGATTTCCGGTACAAAAACAGCAGCTTGTGGTGATGGGACAAAAATATGAAACATTCGATGTATATGATTTCCGTGGAGACAAACTAAAAGAGAAACTGGAAAGTTACTTGGAAAAAGGAAATATATCTGCCATCATTTATTCTAACCCTAACAATCCAAGCTGGATTTGCCTAAGCGATAAAGAACTCAGAATTATAGGCGAGCTGGCAACCCGGTATGACGTCATTGTTTTAGAAGATCTGGCATATTTCGCAATGGATTTCCGTAAAGATCTCAGCACTCCGTTCCAAGCACCTTATCAGCCGTCTGTAGCTCACTATACCGATAATTATATATTGTTGATTTCCGGTTCCAAGGCATTCAGTTATGCAGGACAGCGTATTGGCGTCAGTTGTATTTCTGATAAATTATATCACCGCAGTTATCCCGGATTGACGAAGCGTTACGGTGGCGGTACATTCGGTACGGTATTTATTCATCGTGTTCTTTATGCCTTGTCTTCCGGTACCAGCCATTCGGCACAGTTTGCTATGGCTGCAATGCTGAAAGCGGCTAATGAAGGAAAATATAATTTTCTTGATGAAGTAAAGATATACGGAGAACGGGCGCGAAAGCTGAAAGAGATTTTCCTGCGTCATGGTTTTCATCTTGTCTATGATAAAGATTTAGGTGAACCTATTGCCGACGGTTTCTATTTTACGATTGGCTATCCGGGCATGACAAGTGGCGAGTTGGCAAAAGAATTGATGTATTATGGGGTAAGCGCGATTTCGCTTGTCACTACGGGAAGCCATCAGCAAGGATTACGGGCATGCACTTCTTTCATAAAAGATCATCAATATGTACAATTGGATGAAAGAATGAAAATTTTTAAGGAAAACCATCCCATATCATAAAAAGTACACGGAAAAGTAAAAAAAAAGAGAAGATAGTTTGTTCCTGTGAAAAAAATATTTATATTTATCGCATGAACAATATCAATGCCGACATATTCAAGATACAATCGAATAATGTATTGCCGTCACGGGGAAAGATTCTGATCTCGGAACCCTTTCTCTGTGATGCTACATTCGGTCGTTCGGTAGTACTGCTTGTCGATCATACCAGCGAAGGCAGCATGGGTCTGATAATGAACAAACAACTCCCGTTGTTAGTTAATGATGTCGTTAAAGAATTTAAGTATCTGGAAGACATTCCTTTATATAAAGGCGGGCCGATAGGGACCGATACCCTGTTCTATCTGCACACTTTATCCCAACTTCCCGGAGCGCTTCCGGTAAGTAACGGATTATATCTGAATGGAGATTTTGATGCACTGAAAAAGCACATTTTACAAGGTAATGAGATCAACGGGAAAGTAAGATTCTTTATGGGATATTCCGGTAGCGAATGTGAACAGTTGATAAAGGAGAACAAAGAAAACACTTGGATCATAGCTAAGGAAGATCCTTCTTATTTGCTTGATGGAGAAGTAAAAGATATGTGGAAAAACGCATTGGGCAAGTTAGGCAGTAAATATGAAACCTGGTCACGTTTTCCACAAGTACCTTCACTAAATTAATTCAACACTTATTTGGATAACAGCAGTTATTTGCCGCTTTCATTCAGCGTTATTTTTATGCGTTGCATCAGAGCGGCATCTTTATATCCTTCCGATGTCGAAAGCCAATCTTTCAGCAGTCCGCATTGCGCAAAACCACAGGATGCAAATAATTTCATACTGGCTTCATTCTCCGTGGCTACATGGGCATAAAGCTGATGGATTTGTAAAAAATCAAAAGCATAATCGCATAACAGGTTTAGTGCATCGGAAGCGTATCCGGCACCACAACAATCTGCATGTAAGGCTATTCCTACAGCGCCACGCGAATGTAAAGGAACAAAATCGGTTATATCGATCGTGCCGATCGTCCGGTTGTCCTCCCGGCGGATAATCATAAGGCGCAACTGCTTATCGGCGAACATATCGCTTTGAGAGCCCTCAATGTACTGGCGCAGCACATAACGGGAATACGGTACGGTGAAACTACTGATATCCCACATGGACGGATCGTTTTCCATTTCATACATTACGTCAATATCTTCCGGTTCGACTGCGCGAAGGTAAATACGGTCGTTTATTAAATAAGATTGTTTCATGTTGTCTACTTATACATAGTTTCTTTCAGGAGTTACCAATACGCGGCTTTTCGGATTATAAATACCTAACAAAAGCTTTTCCTCCTGACTTTGGGATAGTAAAGAGAGTATTGCAGAATAAGAAAAGACGCTGCTATCATACACCACATGTGTGAAACCGTCAAAATTCTCTTTCTGCAAAAGATTATGGCCTGCAACAGTCGATCTTTCATTTGAAATCACATAATGATGGGATTCGTTTAATTGATTCGATTGACAAATAGCGCGGATGCTGTACATGTTTTTTTCACTGGAAAATATAAGAAAGCGGGGTTCACATTTTCCTCTATCGGCGTATAAAGCCGGTACATGCTTTTTTATGAAAACGATGCTTAGCTTCAGCCAAGTTTGCAGTTTAATACCTGCCCGTACCATCCAACGGTATAACAATGGATAGTGTGTACCATGTTTGCAGAAGAATATATCCATCGCTCCGTAGAATACGCGTACATACCGATAAGACTCTTTCGATGTACTCTCTCCCTTGTAATGTAAAATAGGATACGGCAGATAATAGTTTTTGTATCCAGCTTCGGTTATGCGACAGGATAAATCAATGTCTTCACCGTACATGAAGAAATCTTCATCGAGTAAACCGGAACTGTTTAGAGCTTTTCTGCGAAGCATCATATAGGCTCCGGCCAATACGGGGACCGAATGAACGGCGTTCTCGTCCAGACGGGAAAGATAATACCCGTCAAAACGAGGGTTATCAGGAAATATGCGATGCATGCCCGTAAGTTTCCAGAAAGAAGTTGCCGGAGACGGATATCCCCTTTTTGATTCCGGCAAGAAATGTCCATCCGGTGCAAGCATTTTCACGCCACAGGCACCTGCGTCGGGGTGGGTATCCATAAACTCAAGCACTTCAGTGATATTTGTTTCCGGAAGCAGCGTATCGGGATTTAATAACAGTACATATTCTCCCCGGGCTTTCTCCATAGCTTGGTTATTGGCACAGGCAAAGCCTACATTCCTTTTATTGTAGATATAGGTCAGCTGGGGAAAACGTTCGGCGATGTATTCCGGAGAACCGTCGGTAGAAGCGTTGTCTACCACTATTACTTCTGTCGGGATGTTTTCTACGGCCCGGTAAAGAGATAGAAGACATTGCTCCAGATAATACTTTACGTTATAATTAACAATGACAACTGTGAGCTTCATTCTTCTTTATTTATATGGAGTTCATTACGGAGTCGTTTTTCACTGGGCAGACAAAAAAAAGAAGCGGTCAGAGCGCATAAAGCGCAAAGGGCACCGGTACTGTTTAGTGTCATATAATAACACAGAAGATTATAGACAACTACGATAGCAAGCAGTCCCAAACGTATGTGACTCCACACTGCATAACGACTGAGAGCCACCGGAAAAGTAAGATTGTCAATCTTGCGTGTCAATACGAGAGAAAATAATTTCATGGAAAAGGGAATATTGATCGCAGTAAGCAAAATCCCTATCGTCTCAAGATAATAGGAGGTTCGCACATCATCGGCAAAAAGGCCGACAGGCAAGAGTTCTGTTTCACCGCCAACTACCAGTAATATGGCAACTGCCCAGAAAATGACATAAACGATTCTCTGGCTTTTCGCAATGTGTTTTATTTGTTCTTCCATCTAAATGATTTTCTTAGCTTAATTATACGGTTCCGGTAAATACCGTCCGGTTAACAATACTCCTGCCCAATGTCACCTCGTCGGTGTACTCCAGTTCATCGCCTATGGAGACACCACGGGCCAAGACACTGAGTTTGACACCCATCTTCTCCAGCTTGCGATAAATGTAAAAGTTGGTCGTATCCCCTTCCATCGTGGTACTCAAGGCCAATATCACCTCTTTTATTCCACCTTCCGCTACCCGTTGCACCAGACTGTCTATCTGCAGGTCGCTCGGCCCTACCCCATCCATCGGAGAAATGACGCCGCCCAACACATGATACAGTCCGCGAAATTGCTGGGTGCCTTCTACTGCCATTACATCGCGGATGTTTTCTACTACGCAAACCGTGGAAGCGTCACGGGCGGGATTCGCACAGATCTGACAGGTGTCGGTATCGGATATATTATGACATACGCGGCAATATTTCACTTCGTGTTTCAGGGTGATAATGGAATTTCCAAAAGCTTCGACCGTGGCATTATCTTGCCGTAACAGATGCAGTACCAGCCGCATAGCGGTTTTTCGTCCGATTCCGGGAAGTTTGGAGAATTCTCCGACAGCCTTTTCAAGCAGGACGGATGGATATTGTTGGTTCATATATATTTCTAACTCGGTTCTATAATTCTGCGCAAATATACTCATTGATTTACAGATAGAAAATAAATTGCAAAATAAATCGTACCTTTGCGCCCGTTATGAGGATACTGGTCACTATTATCTGCTATTTTGCAGTACTGCTTTTGATTGCCCGGCTCACCGGAAAAGGAAAGAAAAGCAGTTCGGATGCTGCATTCTTCCGGGGAGAGAACCGGTCGCCGTGGTACATCGTTTCCTTCGGAATGATTGGCGCCAGCATATCGGGAGTGACATTTGTTTCCGTGCCGGGGATGGTGCGAAGTATGGATATGACATATATGCAAACTGTCTTCGGATTCTTTTTCGGTTATCTGGTGGTGGCACACGTGCTGCTTCCGATGTACTATCGGCTCAATCTGACAAGTATTTACAGTTATCTCGGCACTCGGATCGGGGTGCAGACTTACCGTACAGGCGCTTTCTTTTTTCTGCTTTCGCGAATGCTCGGTACGGCTGCCAAACTCTATTTGGTTTGTCTTATTCTCCACACGTATGTATTCGGGCATATGGGCATACCTTTCTGGGCTATTGCTGCCGGTTCGGTGGCGCTGGTATGGGTTTATACACACAAGAGTGGTATCAAAACCATTGTCTGGACAGACACGTTGCAGACATTCTGCCTGATAGCGGCATTGATTTCCATTATTTATTTTACGATACAGAAGCTGGATACGGGAGATGGAGGAATAATGACGATGATCGGTAATAGCCCGCACAGCCGCGTATTCGTTTTTGATGACTGGATGTCGCGGCAGAATTTCTTCAAGCAATTTCTAAGCGGCATTTTCATCGTGATCGTGATGACGGGACTGGATCAGGATATGATGCAGAAGAATCTCTCTTGCAAGAATCTACGCGAGGCACAGAAGAACATGTATTGCTACGGATTCTCTTTCATCCCGCTAAATCTTCTGTTTCTATGCTTGGGCATACTGTTGCTGACGCTGGCCGGACAAATGAATTTAGCGCTTCCCGAGGTGAACGATGATATCCTTCCCTTGTTCGCCACTCAAGGCTATTTAGGGCAAACCGTACTTGTATTATTTACCATCGGCATCATTGCGGCGGCATTCAGTAATTCCGATTCTGCACTGACGGCTATGACCACCAGCGTATGTGTGGATTTACTCAGAACGGATAGGGATGTCGAAGAGGTCGCGCTCCGCCGTCGCGGGAAAGTACATATCACCTTATCCGTCATACTCGTTTTTTTCATCTGTCTGGTAGAAGCACTGAACAGTAAAAGTGTGATCGATGCTATCTATATAATTGCTTCCTACACTTACGGCCCGTTGTTGGGGATGTTTGCTTTCGGGCTGTTCACCCGGCGTAGGACGCGGGATCGCTGGGTGCCTTTTATTGCGGTGGCTTCTCCGATACTATGTTATGCGCTCGACCGCTTCGCAATGCAGAGTTATGGATATAAGTTCGGCTATGAGTTGCTTATGCTAAACGGAATGCTTACTTTTGCAGGGATGTACGCTTTATCTTCAAAAGAATTAAAAAACAAAGAACATGGAAATATCAAATGCTGAATTTATCATCAGTAACACGGACGTGAAGAAATGTCCGGCCGGACGCCTTCCCGAATATGCTTTTATCGGCCGTTCGAATGTGGGCAAATCCAGCCTTATCAATATGTTGACCGGCCGTAAGGGGCTTGCCATGACCTCGGCTACTCCCGGGAAAACGATGCTTATCAATCATTTTCTTATCAACAACGGCTGGTACATCGTCGACCTTCCGGGTTACGGCTATGCCCGTCGCGGCATGAAAGGTCAGGACCAGATACGTACCATCATCGAAGATTATATTCTGGAACGGGAACAGATGACTAATCTTTTCCTTTTGATAGACTCCCGGCTGGAACCGCAAAAGATCGACTTGGAGTTTATGGAATGGCTGGGTGAAAACGGGATACCTTTCTCTATCATATTCACAAAGGCCGACAAACTGAAAGGCGGACGATTGAAAATGAACATCAATGCCTATCTGCGGGAACTGCACAAGCAGTGGGAAGAACTCCCCCCCTATTTTGTTTCGTCGTCGGAAGACCGGACGGGGCGTGAGGAAATATTAGATTATATCGAAAGCATTAATAAGGATATTAATTCAAAATAAATTAATAAGAAACAATGAAGAAGTATGTTTTATCATTAGCAATCGTGTCGGCTTTATTGTTTGTAACAACAAACATCCAGGCGCAATCATGGGCCGATTTATTTAAAAAAGAAAACATCGAGAAAGTAGTGAATGCCGTAACCGGTAACAACGCGATAGATATGACCGGTACATGGACTTACTCGGGTTCGGCCATAGAGTTTGAATCGGACAATCTCCTGCAAAAAGCCGGTGGTGCGGCTGCCGCTTCTCTTGCCGAGAACAAATTGAACGAGCAACTTGCCAAAGTCGGTATTAAAGACGGACAGGTAAGCTTTACTTTCAATGCGGACAGCACTTTTACAAGCACCGTAGGAAAACGCACGATGAACGGAACGTATTCCTATGATACTTCCGACAAGACGGTACACCTGAAGTATTTCAGATTGTTGAACCTGAACGCTAAAGTAAACTGTACGAGTAGCAGCATGGAGTTATTGTTCAATTCGGATAAATTACTGAAATTGATATCTTTCATATCCAGTAAAAGTAGTAATACGACTCTGAATGCCATCAGCTCATTGGCTGATAGCTACGATGGAATGATGTTAGGCTTTGAATTGAAAAAATAGAAAAAAGGTCAGTAATGAAAAATGCCGGTTGCATCTGAATGAAATGCAACCGGCATTTTTTTTAAGTCTTCCGGTATATCGGGATCGATTTCTCTTACATTAATATATACGGAACCGGTTTTCACAAGCACCGGGATCAGTGTCCGTAAGCACCGGTAACAACGCTCTTAAGCACCCTGCTTATATTATCTCCTTCCGGTGCTTACCCCCGGCAAGGACGCTTGTTATTTTTCGATGCCGAAACGATAGGTACAACGGCTCTTATAATTTTCGCCCGGCCGAAGTACGGTCGACGGGAACTGCGGCTTGTTAGGGCTATCCGCAAAATGCTGCGTTTCCATGCATATAGCACTTCTTTTTTGATAGGCAATGCCTTTTTTCCCCACCATTGCGCCGCGCAATCCATTAGCTGTATATATTTGTAATCCAGGCTCGTTTGTATATATTTCCATTGTACGCCCACTTTTAAAATCAATCAGGCGGGCTGCCAATTTTGTGTCATCCCCATCCGTATTCAGCACCCAATTGTGGTCATAACCTTTCACGATATTGAGTTGCATGACATCTTCATCGATCCGTTCGCCAATCACATGCGGTGTGGTAAAATCAAACGGGGTTCCGGCTACCGGTAAGATCTCTCCGGTCACACACTTCAGCGAATCATAGGGTGTATACATATCCGCATTGATATAAAGCGACTGGTCCTCTACTGTCGTATTGAAGTCACCGGAAATATTAAAGAAGGAATGATGAGACAAATTGATGACAGTCGGCTTATCCGTTTCAGCTTCATAATGAATATCCAGTTCATTGTCTTTTGTTAATACAAAAATAACGTGTACTCTCAGGTTTCCGGGGAAGCCGTTTTCTCCATCGGGAGAGAAAAGGGACAATTTCAATGCATTTTCATCCAATTGTTCCGCCTGCCATATTTTGGAAGCAAACCCCGGATCCCCACCGTGGGCACAATGTATATCCGTATTCGGCACCAGATGATAAGTAACCGAATCCAGCGTAAACGTTGAATTCACTATCCTGCCGATATACCGCCCGATAGTCGCCCCGAAATTCTGTTTTGTTGCCAGATAATCGGCAATCGTAGGATAACCACACACGATATCCTCCATTTTCCCATTTTTGTCCGGAACCATCAGTGAGACCACACGCCCACCGTAGTTCGTAATACAGGCTTCCATCCCGTTCTCATTTCTAAGTACATACAAGTCTGTCAATTGCCCGTCCACTTCTGTCTGAAAATCGCGTATGTTCAGTCCGGAAAGTGTCATTTCTTTTTCCTTTTTACAGGAAACGCATACCAATAATGCGAAAGCCGTTAAAATGATATCCCTTACGTTCATTGTTATTGTTTGTCTCTTTTTTAATACTATTTCGCAAAGATACAGTATTATTTCTAAAAAAAAGCTTTACCTTTGTCTTTCGTAAACAATAAAAAGGAAATAAGTATGAAAAAGATATTATTTTTCGCAGTAATGTTAGTGATGGGGATAAGTTATGCGTCTGCGCAGTCGGCCCAAATCAAGTTTGACAAAACGACCCATGACTTCGGGACATTCTCTGAAAACAGTCCGGTGGTAACTTGTGTATTTACTTTCACTAATATCGGTGACGCTCCTTTGGTGATTCATCAGGCAGTAGCATCCTGCGGATGTACGGTGCCCGATTATACAAAAGAACCGATTCTTCCCGGAAAGACAGGTACTATTAAGGTAACTTACAACGGGACAGGTAAATATCCGGGACACTTCAAAAAATCAATAACCCTTCGCACGAATGCCAAAACGGAAATGATGCGTTTGTATATCGAAGGCAATATGACAGCCAAAGATGCCAAATAATAAGAAATAGATAACAAGAGTTAAGGAGAATCTTTCGATTCTCCTTTTTTTTTGCTTTCTTTGATGCTTATTTACAAAGAACACAATAACACATTAAAATTTTATATGTAAGGTATGAAACAAGAAGAAGACAAATTCACCGGCTTGCCCGAAAACGCGTTCAGGGAATTGAAGCCGGGCGAAGTGTACAATCCACTGATGAGTCCCGGAAAGAATTATCCGGAAGTAAACGTATGGTCAGTAACCTGGGGTATCGCCATGGCCATCCTCTTTTCGGCGGCGGCCGCCTATTTGGGATTGAAAGTCGGCCAGGTATTCGAAGCCGCCATTCCTATTGCCATTATAGCGGTAGGTGTTTCGGGAGCGGCCAAACGCAAGAATGCATTGGGAGAAAATGTGATCATCCAGTCCATCGGAGCCTGTTCGGGAGTAATCGTGGCCGGAGCTATCTTTACCCTTCCTGCCCTGTACATCCTGCAGGCGAAATATCCGGAGATGACCGTTACCTTTATGCAAGTATTCATCAGTTCTCTTTTAGGAGGTGTCTTGGGTATTCTGTTTCTTATACCTTTCCGTAAATATTTCGTAAGCGATATGCACGGTAAATATCCCTTTCCGGAGGCTACGGCAACAACACAGGTGCTTATATCCGGAGAGAAAGGCGGCAGTCAGGCAAAGCCGTTGCTTATGGCCGGCATTATCGGTGGTTTGTATGACTTTGTCGTTGCCACTTTCGGTTGGTGGAACGAGAACTTTACCACCCGTGTATGCAGTGCCGGCGAGATGCTGGCAGAAAAAGCCAAATTGGTATTTAAAGTAAATACAGGGGCTGCCGTACTGGGTTTGGGGTATATTGTCGGATTGAAATATGCTTCCATCATTTGTGCCGGTTCGTTGGCGGTATGGTGGATTATCGTTCCGGGGATGTCTATGTTCTGGGGAGATAGCGTGCTGAATGCATGGAATCCCGAAATCACGAGTACTGTGGGGATGATGAGTCCTGAAGAGATCTTCAAATATTATGCGAAAAGTATCGGCATCGGTGGTATCGCGATGGCCGGTGTGATCGGGATTATCAAGTCATGGAGCATCATCAAGAGTGCCGTAGGATTGGCTGCCAAAGAGATGGGCGGCAAAGGAAACGTAGAGAAAAATATGCTCCGCACGCAGCGTGACTTATCCATGAAAATTATCGCTATCGGTTCCATCATCACGCTGGTTCTGATATTCTTATTCTTCTATTTTGATGTAATGCAGGGCAACCTGATACATACATTGGTAGCTATCGTTCTGGTGGCGGGCATTTCGTTCCTCTTTACTACAGTGGCTGCCAATGCCATCGCTATTGTCGGTACCAATCCGGTATCGGGCATGACGCTGATGACGTTGATTTTAGCTTCTGTCGTGATGGTAGCTGTCGGGCTGAAAGGCCCTTCGGGCATGGTAGCGGCTTTGGTTATGGGTGGCGTGGTCTGTACGGCATTATCCATGGCCGGCGGTTTTATCACCGACTTGAAAATTGGTTACTGGTTAGGTAGTACTCCTGCCAAACAGGAAACGTGGAAATTCCTCGGAACAATCGTTTCTGCCGCTACCGTAGGCGGAGTAATGATTATCCTCAACAAAACATATGGCTTCACCAGTGGAGCACTGGCTGCACCGCAGGCAAATGCAATGGCAGCCGTTATCGAACCGTTGATGAGCGGTGTAGGTGCGCCGTGGCTGCTTTATGGTATCGGTGCTATACTGGCCATTATACTTACTTGTTTCAAAGTTCCTGCGCTCGCCTTTGCATTGGGTATGTTCATTCCGCTTGAATTGAATGTTCCTTTGGTAGTGGGTGGAGCTGTCAATTGGTATGTGACAAGCCGCAGCAAAGATGCTTCATTAAATACCGAACGCGGAGAAAAGGGGACTTTGCTTGCTTCCGGTTTCATTGCCGGCGGCGCTTTGATGGGTGTGATCAGTGCAGCCATGCGTTTCGGAGGAGTCAATATCGTAAACGATGCCTGGCTAAACAACACTTGGTCGCAGGTATTGGCCCTCGGTGCCTATGCTTTGCTGATTCTTTACTTTATCAAGGCTTCGATGAAAGTAAAATGATAAATAATGCGGCAATGTGCCAATATGCCAATGTGCCGATTGGCTGCGCTATCCTGCCGGATGGCAATCATGTATTGGCATATTGACACGTTGGAATGTGGATGCATTTACGTATCGATATTGACATATCAACCATTGTTCTAACTTAATAAAACCCGTCTTCATGAAAAACCTATTAACGGTTGCATGTCTTGTAATACTCCCTCTGACTTCTATCGCTCAGGGGGAGCGTTATAAACAGATAACCGATCCCCAACTGACAAGTATACGCAAAGAAGCCCCCCGCAGTAGCTTTACATCGTATACGAACGAGAAAGATGCTGCCGTAAACAACCGGAAAGACGGAACTTTCCGCCTCTCGTTAAACGGCAAATGGAAATTCAACTATGTAGACAGTTTCTCAACCCGCCCGACGGACTTCATGCTTCCGGAAAAGAATGTAAGTGACTGGGCAGATATCCAGGTACCCGGAAACTGGGAGCGGCAAGGCTTCGGAATTCCTATCTATGTGAACACGTCTTATGAATTCTGCTCACCGGGATATGCCCCGTATTGGGATCGGCCCAATCCTCCGTATGTACCCGAGGAATGGAATCCGACAGGAACCTACCGGCGTGATTTTACGCTTCCTGCCGATTGGAATGGAAAAGAGATTTTTCTCAGTGCCGACGGAACTAAAGGAGCTGCATTTTTTTATCTGAACGGTCAGTTCGCAGGAATGAGTAAAGATGCCAAGACTCCTGCCCGCTTCAATATCACCCAATTTGTGAAACCGGGTAAAAACGTGATTGCCGTGCAAGTTCATCGTTTCTCGGATGCCAATTATCTGGAATGCCAGGACTTCTGGCGTTTGAGCGGATTCGAAAGGGATGTTTATCTTTATGCACAACCCAAGCTCCGGATAGCAGATTTCAAAGTAGAGAGCCCACTGGATGCCGATTATAAAGACGGTATACTGAAACTCAAGGTGAAGGTGGCCGATAGCGGCAAGCCGGTATCGACTTCTTACGTCCTTTCTTATAAGCTTCTCGACAAAGACGGAAAGCAGGTAGCGACTTCGGATTATGCAGTGGAAGCAATGCCGGTTTCCGCTCCTTCTCAAAGTACAAATGAATTTATTTTTGATGACAATATCATCAGGAACCCGAAACAATGGACTGCCGAAACTCCTTATCTGTATACTCTCATTATCAGTTTAAGAGAACCGGAAAACGGAGAAGTACTCGAAGCCACCAGTGTAAAAGTAGGATTCCGTACTGTAGAAATGAAGAATCATCAGCTATGCGTCAACGGCAAGCCTATTTTGGTGAAAGGTGTCAACGTACATGAGCACAATGAGTACACCGGACATTATGTTACGGAAGAACTGATGCTGAAAGATTTCGAACTTTGGAAAAAATACAATGTAAATACTGTGCGTACTTGCCATTACCCTCAACAGGAACGCTTCTATGAGCTATGTGATGAATACGGTATGTATGTGATCGATGAAGCCAATATCGAATCTCACGGAATGGGATATAACCGTGAAGTAGGCGGTACACTTGCCAACAATCCGTTATTCATGGATGCACACGTGGCGCGCACTGTCAACATGTACGAGCGCGATAAGAACCATCCCTCCGTCATCGTATGGTCATTAGGGAATGAGGCCGGAAACGGAGTGAACTTCTACAAAACTTACAGCTTGCTGAAAGAGCTGGACAGCCGTCCCGTACAGTACGAACAAGCCCACTTGGAATGGAATACGGATATTTGTTGCCCGATGTACTCCCGCCCTGCCGATATCGAAAAGTACGCAAAGAATCCCAAACATACCCGTCCGCTTATTCTGTGCGAATATGCACACGCAATGGGTAACAGTTTAGGCAATTTCCAGGAATACTGGGATATTATCGAGAAATACCCTCTTCTGCAAGGTGGTTGCATCTGGGATTGGGTGGATCAGGGATTTGCCGAGAAAACGGCAGATGGCCGCAAGTATTGGGCGTATGGCGGCGATTACGGTGCAACCGGTACTCCATCCGACGGTGATTTCTGCATCAACGGCGTTGTCTATCCCGACCGTTCGGTAAAACCGCAAACCACGGAAATGGGCAAGGTATATCAGAATATCAAGTTCGTCAATTTCAAGAAAGAAGCCGGAACGGTAGATGTGCGCAATGATTTTAGTTTTACCAATCTGGATAAATACGATTACCACTACATCATCCGCGATCATGGAAAAGAAATCTATACCGACAAGTTCCGTGCAAGCGGTGCTCCGGGCGAAACCGTCACGGTGCAACTGAAAGGTATTCCGCAAGAACAGACGAATACCGGAGATGTACGCATCGAGTTCTACGCTACTGTGCGTATGCCCGAACCTTTCCTTCCGGCAGGCACTGTGATAGCCCGCGAACAGAACTACATCTACACTTTCCATAAGGACAATGCTGCTTTGCAAGCAGCTGCCCCCGTGAAGGAAACAGAGACGCAGGCCATCTATTCCGGTAAAAACTTCAAAGCGGTATTCGACAAGAAGAGCGGCATGCTGGTTTCTTACAAATATAACGGAATGGAGTATATACTCAACGGACAAGGATTGCATCCTAACTTCTGGCGTGCACCGATCGACAATGATTATGGTGCCGGATTACCACATAAATTAGGAGTGTGGAAAGAAGTCAGCTATGGAGAAGTGACGGCTGCTGTCTTTAATGCCCGAAACGGTGAAGTAACCTGTTCTTACAAATTCCCGAAAGCGGATGCAAGTTGGGACATCATCTACAAGATATATGCCGACGGAGTGATCAAAGTAAACAACCGGTTTGTGGCAGCGAATGAAAAGACTCCGATGATACCGCGTATCGGTTTACGTATGCAAATGCCGGAAACATTCACAACATTGACTTACTACGGACGCGGTCCGGAAGAAAACTATCGCGACCGTCGCACTTCTCAGTTCTTCGGAGAATATTCGTTACCGATCAAAGACATGTATGAACCTTACATCCGTCCGCAGGAAAACAATCACCGTACAGACATCTATTGGTGCGCTTTCACCAATAAATCCGGTGCCGGTCTGTTACTCGTTGCCGACCGTACGTTCGAATTGAACGCTTCGAACCATCCGCTCGAAACTCTTGACAGTGGAGATGACCTGCACAACGCAGCACCGCGCACAGCCGAAACAGACCATCGCCACCTCACCGATCCGAAACCGGAAAAGGTGGTAGATGTATTTGTGGACTACCGGATGATGGGTATTGGCGGAGACAATAGCTGGGGTGCCCTGCCACACGAACCTTATCTGATACGTACCGGTAGCGGGAATGCCATAGAATATGGTTTCACGCTGGTTCCATTTGGGCGCAAGGTTGATTTTAGAAACTTAATTTATCAATATTAATAATGAAAACGATCCCAACCTTTTTGCTGGCTGCCTGTTTTATAGGCAGCCAGGCAAAAGCACAACAGGAAGCAAATCCGATGTTGGCTAATGCCCAAACTTTTATAGATGTTCCTTATGTAGCTCATACTCTTGAAACGGATGGTGAAGAAGATTTAGTCATCAATTGTGATGAAGTGGATTGTACTACTTTCGTAGAATATGTCCTTGCTCTGTCTCTTCCTTCGGCATCGGGAAACAAGATGAGCGAAAGTGATTTTGCGGCTAATCTGCAACGTATCCGCTATCGTGAAGGAAAAATAGACGGGTATACTTCCCGTCTGCACTACACTTCCGATTGGATCAACAACGGGGTACGCGGCGGATTCATGGAAGATGTTACGGCAGCCAATAGTCCGTATACCCAGAAATTATCGCTTTCGTACATGTCTTCCCATCCGGAATTATACAAACATCTGAGCAATTCTCCGGAAAATGTGACGAAAATGGCAGAGTATGAGAAGGCATTGTCGGGACAGGAAATACATTGGCTGCCCAAAGATAAACTGCCCGTAAACGGGCTCCCCTGGATAAAGAGTGGAGACATCATCGTTCTGACTACAAACATACCGGGATTGGATACAGCGCATATGGGGATTGCCATCTATGTGAAAGACACTTTGTGCCTGCTTCATGCCTCTTCTTCAAGAGGGAAAGTATTAGTAGATAAACTTGCATTAAGCCGCTTGCTCGACCGTAATAAAAAATGGACGGGAATACGGGTAATAAGAATGAAAAAATGAAAGAATGAATTAAAGAGTGAATGGAAAAATGAAAACGACAAAAAAAATGGAAGCAACAAAAACAATGGAAACGACAAAAGTGATGAGGACTATTTATCTTTTATTTATCAGCCTGTTCTTACTGGCCGGCAATCTGCCTGCGCAGGATTGGGCCAATTTAAAACAATTTCAAAATGACAACGCAGCATTGGGCGCTCCTGCCAAAGGAGAAAAGCGCGTAGTATTTATGGGTAATTCCATCACCATCGGGTGGTTGAACAATTGTCCGGAATTCTTCAAGGATCGTCCCTATATTAACCGGGGCATCAGCGGGCAGACAACTCCACAGATGTTGCTGTCAGGATGTGATCGATCTGCAACCCAAAGCAGTAGTGATTCTTGCCGGTACCAATGATATCGCCGGAAATACAGGCCCCTCTACGCTCGAAATGATAGAAGACAATCTGGCATCTATGGCCCAGTTGGCAAAGGCAAACGGTATCAAAGTAATCCTCTGTTCTGTGTTGCCTGCCTTCGATTATCCATGGCGGCCGGGTATGGAACCCAACGTCAAGATTCCGGAACTGAACAAATGGATCAAGGCTTATGCCGAAAAGAACAAGTTCATTTATGTGGATTATTTCTCCGCAATGGCTGACGACAGGAACGGACTTCCCTCCGATCTGTCAAAAGACGGGGTGCATCCCAATAAAAAAGGATACGAAATCATGCAACCGATGGTTGAGAAAGCGATTGCAAAAGCACTGAAATAGTCAGCTTATTTTCGCGTAAGCAACCTGCTTAATTCAAGTTCAAGGCGTTGCTTCACTTCGGACATCGGGAGTTCTCCTCCCAGTTCCTGACGCAGTGAAGTGACGCCTTTGTCTATAAATCCGCAGGGATGGATGTAACTGAAATAACGTAAGTCGGTATTCACATTCAAGGCAAGGCCATGCATCGTGACATAATGGCTGCTCCTTACTCCGATCGCACAAATCTTGCGTGCCCGGGCAGTATCTCTTTCCAACCACACACCGGTGGCTTTTGCCAGCCTTCCCGCCTTGATTCCATAAGAGGCACACACGCGGATAACCGCCTCTTCCAGCAGATGCACGTACTCTTTCAGGCCGAGACCGAACTCTTCAAGATTAAGAATGGGATAACAGACCAATTGTCCCGGACCGTGATAGGTAATATCTCCTCCCCGATCGATATGATAAAGCGTCGCCCCTATTTTTTCCAATTGCGCTTCGCTCAATAACATGTTATTCTCCTTTCCGCTACGTCCTAACGTATACACATGCGGATGTTCACAAAAGACAATATGGTTTTCATATACGTCGTTATTCTGCTTGGCTTGAATCAGAGAATCAAACCATTCAGTCTGTCGTTGCCAGGCTTCGGCATACGGAATAAGTCCCCAATCGGAAAAGAACATTTGAATGATGATTTATGAATTATAATTTATGCCCTGCAATTTACAAATTATACTGCAAAAAAGCAGCATGCCGGGAAAATAATTCATAAATCATCATTCATAAGTCATTTCCTTCTTCCTAAGCTAAGTGAGTTCAGAACGACACTCACACTTGAAAATGCCATAGCCGCACTTGCCAGCATTGGATTCAAGAGTAGCCCGTTCAGAGGAAAAAGTACGCCTGCTGCAATGGGAATTCCTATGAGATTATAGATAAACGCCCAAAACAGGTTCTGATGAATGAGCTTTACGGTCTGTTTGGACAGATCGAATGCTTTCGGTAACAATAGAAGATCGGAAGTCATCAGCGTAACCATAGCTACATCCATGGCAATATCGGTACCTTTCCCCATAGCGATGCTGACATCGGCCAGTGCCAATGCCTGCGAATCATTGATGCCATCTCCCACCATTGCCACAGTCTTTCCCTGCAACTGCAATTCGCGGATAAAGTCTTCTTTGTCATCCGGCAGCGCATCGGCTTCCACACGGTCGATAGCCAATTTTCCGGCCACAGCCAGGGCTGTACGTTGTCCGTCGCCGGTCAGCATGCAAATGTCGATTCCTTGCCGTCTCAGCTCTTTCACAGCTTCGGCAGAGGTGGACTTGACAGGATCGGTGACAGCGATGATGGCTAATAGTTGATTCCGGCGGCCAAAGTAAATGATGCCGTTTCCTTCGGATTCATATTGCACCAACATATCGGCCATAACATCCGTTACGACGGCATCGAAATCCTTCAACAGCTTATGACTGCCTACCCAGAACAGATCACCTTCATAGACAACCTTAATTCCTTTTCCGGTGATGCTTTCAAAGCTTTCGAGCGGTGCCGGCACTACCTTCTCTTCGTCTTTCAAAGATGCAACGATTGCTCCGGCAAGAGGATGTTCCGACTTCAGCTCGGCAGCGAGAAGTACATTCTTGAAACACTCTTCCTGAGTCTGCGCCCATAGCCAACCACTGACAGTAGGATGACCTTCGGTCAATGTTCCGGTTTTATCGAGTACCACGACATTTACTTTCCGCATCTGTTCCAGAGCGACGGCATCTTTTATCAAGATATGCTGGCTGGCCGCTTTGCCGATACCTACCATCAGGGCAGTAGGTGTAGCCAGTCCCAAAGCGCACGGACAAGCAATCACCAATACGGAAACGGCAGACAGCATGGCATATGAGAAATATTCCGTTCCGCCTATTACCATCCAAAGTACGAAAGTCAGTACGGCGATGCCAAGCACCACCGGAACGAAGATACCCGTCACACGGTCGACAATACGCTGTACGGGGGCTTTACTTCCCTGTGCTTCCTGCACCATGCGGATGATGCGGGCAAGAACCGTTTCACTGCCTACTTGTGATGCCTTGATGATGAACGAGCCACGTTGATTGATGGTGCCGGCAAGCACTTTATCTCCCTTCTTCTTATCTACCGGAATCGGTTCACCGCTAATCATGCTTTCATCCACAAAAGAATCTCCTTCGGCAAGAACCCCATCTACCGGAATCTGTTCGCCGGGGCGGACAACTACCAGATCGTCAACCTGTAACTGGTCGATTAAGATTTCTTCCTCAATTCCATTGCGTAATACGCGTGCAACTTTCGGCTGCAACCCCATGAGCTTTTTAATCGCAGCAGTTGTGTTGCCTTTTGCACGCTCTTCCATTAATTTGCCGGTCAGCACGAAAGCAATAATAACTACGGAAGCCTCGTAATAGACATGCGGCTCCAAACCGCGACTATACCAGAACTCCGGAAAGAAAGTATTGAATGCACTGAACAGAAATGCGATGGACGTGCTAAGGGCTACTAACGTATCCATGTTACTACGTCCTAACTTCGCCTGCTTCCATGCGCCCGTGTAAAACGAACCGCCGAAAAGAATCATCACCGCAAGGGTCAGTAATAGCTGTATTTCGCTTGAATATGGCACATGCATGAAGACCATAGACAAAAGCAACATCGGAACAGCGAATACCCAAGCACCGATGACCTGCATTTTCAGCTTGCGATAGTGCTGGTGTTGTGCTTCCTCGCGTCGTTCCTCTTTCAGGTTTTCTTCTTCTATGATAAGGTCGTACCCTCCGGAAAGCACAGCCGCCCGGATCTCTCCGGGAGCCAGTTTGTCGGCTTCATACGAAACGGAGAGTGTATTGGTGGCAAGATTTACTGAAGCATCTACAATGCCCGGCAGCTTGCGAACTGTTTTTTCAACATTATTGGCACATCCCGCACAGTGCATGTTCAGTACGGGAAATGCCTTCTTTGTAATAGTACCCATAATTTATTTAGTGATTAGTGGTTAGTGATGAGTGATAAGCATTGGCTGCTATTCACTCATTACTAAATAAACAACATTTACGGGCCGTTTGTTCAAATTACTTCTTTTCCGCCTGCTTTGTTTCTTCCACAAATTCCGCTTCGTAATTGAATTTCTTGAAACCGGCCTTGAGTTTCTCTACATTTGTTTTGTCAGCGTCGTAGGTAATGGACACCGTCCTTGTTTTCAAGTCCGTAGAGAACTCCTTTACTCCTTTCTCAAACTTGATATTATTCTTCACTTTCCGTTCACAATTTTCACAATGCATCTGCGATACTTTGAATACTGCTGTACGGATGTCTTTGGCCATAACGGCTGTTACGCTCAATAATGTTATCACCAAGGCTGTCTACTTTCTTTTTGTTTTCATATTTTTTCCTCCAATTTATAATTAATAATATTACTTTTTAATCTCATTCACTGTTTCTTGCCAGATTAAATCTGATGCCGATATAAGCTTTTGCACCATGCATCGGCCCCCATATCATAGTAGAATCAAAATTATCTCCCCAAGGATTTGCCGCATCTATGATCGGATTCTTCTGCTTAAAATTAGTAAGGTTCTCTCCTCCTACGTAGATGGACCAACGGCGGAAATAACGGGTCACCTGCGCACTCAATTGTTCAAAGCTGCCATACCGTTTTTTCCATGACAGTCCGCCATCTGTCAGGGTATACGGATTCGGCATTCTTCCGCCGCCGTTCAGTTGGAGTGTTGCATCAAACTGCCATAATCCCAACGGCGTCTGATAAGAAGCTGTCAGAAGCCCTTTATATTTTCCGGTCAAAGGTTTCTCCAGCAATTCTCCGTTATAAGTGGTCTTCGCATCCGTCAGGCGGTAAGCCGCAGTCAGAGTAAAACCTTTGAAGAGCGGATAATTCGCCTCTACCTGCAATACTTGTGAATAAGAACGCCCATTCAGGTTGTAAAACGACACTTCATGAGGATTCGTATCCATATCCACTACCACTTGTTTCTGAAAATCAGTATAATAATATTCTGCGTTGATATTCAGCGTCTTGCCAAAAAGGGGAATGTAAGTTGAAACACTTGCTCCATAATTCCAGGCTTCTTCCTGATCGAGATGACCGGCTATTTTCACTTTACGGCTACTGGCAAGCAGATAATTATTTTCTGCAAGTACATGATTGGTCCGGTAGCCTTTTCCGGCCGAGAGACGCATGTGCAGATACTCATTCGGATTGTACTTGATATGTGCACGGGGAGTGATAAAGAACCCGTGCTCGCTGCTGTGGTCGCCGCGTATTCCTCCCATCAGCATCAGTTTATCGTTCAAATTGAAAGTATACTGAATGTATGCCCCCGGAACAGATTCTTTTACGAATGCTTTTGTTAATCCCGACTCCGTATTGTTGGTCAGGCGATAATGCTGGTCGTATCCATCGTAATTGAAACTCAATCCGGTAGAAAGGCTGTGCTGCTTACTGAATTCGGTCTCAAACAATAAAGATGCGTACACATTGCTCTGATCCACATTGTAAAGTTTATGCCCGTATACGGCATCCTGATTATGGATCGTCCCTTGCAGGATAAGGGCGAGATTGGTATTCTTCTCCTTATCAAAGATGTAAGCGTTCTTAGTGAAGGCTTCGTAACGGTTGGTTTTGATACCTATCTCATAGAGATCGTGTGCCGGTTGGTCATTATGTCCGGCCTGTCCGCTGTTACGCTGTTCTGACATACCCTTGATACCTGCCTGAAACACATAACGGTCGCCCATATATGCCCAACGATTCCACAAATTATACTGCTCCACACGGGGAATATCGACAAAGCCATCGTCATTGCTGTCATGTGTTTTGGTTTCATTCTCATAATGTGCAAGCAATGAGGTGCTCCATCGTCTGGAAAGTTTTACCGTAGCGTCGGCATTCGCTTCATAACGGGCGGTACTGCTGGCAAAAAGATTGGCTGATACCCAGTCGGCATCCGGAAGTTGAGGTTTTTTGAACTCTACGTTTATCTGCCCTGTGATCGATTCGTACCCGTTCTTAACCGATGAGCTACCTTTGCTAACCTGAATACTTTGCATCCAGGGTCCCGGTACATATCCGAGACCATACGGTGCCGCAGCTCCTCTGTAATTAGGGATGTTTTCCGTCATCATCTGTACATACGTACCCGAAAGCCCCAATAACTTAATCTGCTTGGCTCCCGTTGCCGCATCGGAATAACTGACGTCTACCGAGGGGTTGGTAACGAAGCTCTCGCCAAGATTACAGCAAGCCGCACGGGTGAGTTCGGCGCTACTGATGATATCTTCGTTCATAACACTGTTCCGCAATTTCATCGTTCCGAGTTTTCTGCTTACGATATTGACTTCATTCAATTCCACCCCCTCGCGGAGCACAATATCAAGTTCCTGATTTTTATCACTGACGTAGATCGTATCATTTTCGAAACCGATAAAGCTGACCACAAGCATATGGCTCTTTGCCGGTTTGGATATCGAGAACCGGCCGTCTTCGGCAGTTGTTACGCCATTCGTGGTATTCATCCAAAACACATTGGCACCGGGGATAGGTTCTCCGGTATTGTCTTTTACAATTCCTTTTACTTGTGCCTGCGTAGTATAGAAAGTAAAGAAAGCAAGAAATAAGAATATATATTTTATATACATAAATTGTTTCATGATGCAAAATTACACGATAACCAGTGCAACAGGGTTGCACAATGGTATATTACTTATCTATGGATTAATATTACTCTTCATATCTCAGATATAAATATCCCGACTCTTCAGAGTATAAGATATAATCAGAAAACATGGGGATGTTCTCATGTACAACATCCGGATGTTCTTGTACACAACATGGGGATGTTCTTAATGAAAACATGGGGATGTTTTGAATCTTAAGATATAAAGAAATAGGTATTAGAAATAATGAAAACAGTATCATTGAATACTATTCTCATGCATTCCTTTCTTAGCACACTTGGAGTCTAAATAAGCAGGACAGAATATAAAGCCAGATAATGTCGCGAACTGACAGGATGTGGAGGAACGTTGTAGGATGTCTCCTGCCACTCTCCCATAAACAATATACTGCGAAATTGAGGTAATAACTCACAGAATAATTGCATGACAGGAACGCTGACGGAAGCTTCACATGAGTGCTTCATCAGATCTACCTTATAGATCGTGGCTGTGCATCCCTCTTCTTTACATGATTTATCTGACTGTTGATGAGACTTACGGCATTTGGGACAACCATTACTGCAACAGTTTTGTGCGGTTTCGCATGCAGCGCAGCAATAATCAATAACAGAAACTCCTGCCCCGACATATATGATTGTCAGGGAAAGTATTACAGCAAATATGTAACGGAATCTCTTCATATCGGTTGCAAAGATAGAAATAAAAGATGAAATTCGAATCAAAATGAAGATAAAAGGTTATGCAGCTCTCATGAGGTTAATAAAAATTATATGATTATTATGAAATGTTTTGGCATATCCTATCTGTTTATTTGCAAAAAGAAATGGAAATATATAAAATTCAAAACAGAGGCTAATGGATAGCAATGCTTTTTCTTCTCCGATAAATTCTTCGGTTCAGGAGAACTTAATCAAAGTCATAGGTATCGGAAGCGGTGGTTGTGGCATCGTGCGTTTCATACGGCAGGTAAGACTGGAAAATATTTCGTTTGCCACATACGATGCAAATGTTATTGCTTTGGACAAGTATGAGGATATTTCTATAGAGATACAATTTTTAAAAATCTTATTCATCATAGCATATATGGATGAAGTAATTGGAATGGAGACGATTCCGGTTATAGCACGTGTTGCAAAGGACCTTAATGTTACAACAGTCGGAATTTTAATTATTCCTCCTTCGTATGATACCACAGACGGGAAAATCTTAGAACAGAATAAATCCATAAAAAACGTAATGCAGTATACCGATTCTCTACAAATAATTCATGGCAAATCTATCGTATCTTCTTTAGGAGCCGATTTTAATATTCAGAACATAATTAACCAACACGTATTGACAATCATAGGTGATATAGTGAATATCATCACAAGAAACAACATGGTTGCTATGGATTTTGCAGATATAAACTGGGCTTTGAAAGGAGGAGGATTAGGCTTTGTAAGTTCAGGGATAGGTAAAGGGAGAAAACGGATAGAAAATGCCATTCAAGATGCATTAAAATTACCCTTGTGCGATGGCCTTGATATATCGGAAGCAAAGCGTTTATTACTCAACTTTACTTATGGCAAGGAGGAAAATGTTTCTTTGTTAAAAGATATGGATACGATAAAACATTTCATAGAAACGATGTCTTTAGTGGAGATAACTTTCGGATTTGAACGTGGTTCGAACAACATATCAGAGAATGCGGTTAAAGTAACCGTTGTGGCTTCCGGATTTGAAAAAAATGAGAAATAAAATAATAATTTTATAGCTTATGTGATATTTTAGCACATTAAATTATTTCCTTTGCTTTTAAAGGGAAGGAGGAAAAGGAAAATGCTGCATCTTTTTCTTTTATATTAGCAGCCGGAAAGCCTAACCCCGTAAGAATAGGCAAGTTCTAAAATTTTTTCTTTAACTGTTTGCCGATTATTTTTCCGGCAGTAACATTGCTTCTATTTATTAATTTCTATTTTAATTTCAGTATTAAATTTCCTGACATAAATAAAATCGGTAAGGGCAAAGTTTGTATGATCAAAGAGATTATGAAATGCATTGATTAGCTGCAAGTCCTTTGTTAGTTCACGATCAAGTCCTTCATTCCAGTTGGGTGGTGTACAATTCATACCGATGAAAGATTCAAAAGACTCCTCCAAATCAAATGGTAAAACCAAAGCTTGAGTCACTCCGGATTTATATAATGAATTCCATCCGGAATCACAAATAGCTTCCCACAACCTTTGGCGGTCTTCACCCTGCACGGGATGTGATTGGGGATAGTCATCACTCAAATAGCATTCTGCAGTCAATCTAACAAATTCACCGTAATCATTTCTGTCTTTTATGTCATTCCAAATGTGGTGAGCACGTTCGTACATCTCTTGCAAAGCACTTCTTAGGGTATCATTGAACTCAACGATTGTTGGTAACAATTCTGCTTGGCATCGCAAGGCATAATGGTTGAGGATATCCTTACGCAACTCAAGTAGACATGCTTCATCTGTATAGTTATGATGCTTTTTAAATGGGCCGTTATAACTAAGAAGAATAGTATCTTCGAGCTTCTTTATGGGATATTCGTTGTACTTCATCATATTTTCAATTCTGTTATACCATTAATACTACTACTCTTTTCTTATTTTACAAAACTACCATAACAGTATGAAAAATTGTAGCATAGTCCTGACCTTTTTTACAGTATTCTCTAAATTACTTGATCGGTGAAATACGATAAAGGCAGGTTGGTCATATTCTCTATAATCATATAACACCAACTATGTTTACAGAAACACGGTACATACCCATATAAATTGCATTATTCTCTTTTGGTAATAATATGTTTCATTATTATTTTCTAATATTAATAGTTTTTGTAGCTTTGCAAACAAACATCGTAAATTTATATTCTCACATTGTCAATCAAGAACTATTAAAATAATACTTATGAAAAAATTACATCTTCTATTTCTTTTTATTGGAATTTTATTTTCATGTCAAAACGAGGTCGATCCGGATATTATAATCAATATACCTAAGAAGGAATATACAGTAGAAAGTACAGGCGGGATTGTCGATATCATTCTGCAATCCAGCATGGAACCAAGCATTGATATTGAAAAAAAAGAATGGTTGCATTCTGTAAATACAAGATCGGAACAGTTTAATATAAAAAGTTTTATATGCGACCCAAATCCTCTATCCCAAGAAAGAACTTCCAAAATAATCTTTACCATACCGGGGTCAGAAATTATACAGACTATTTTAATCACCCAAAAGGCATCTGTAAGTAGTGAGCCCTGTATCACGTCATTTGTTTTCGAAGCGGATAAAAATCCTCAGTTATTAATTTCCGATATTGTTGCAACAATTAATAAAGACGGAACTATCTCCGCACATGTTCCATATGTGTTACCTCACAAACAATTAATTCCTACCATAAAATTGGACAATGAAAAGACATGGGTAAAAGTACCGGAAAACATGGAAGGACTTAACTTTTCTTCGCCTTTGAACATCACAATAGAAAACACTGAAGGAAAAACGAAAGAATACAAAGTTTTAGTATACGCTTTCACGGGATTGCCTGTGATGTATATCAATACGGAAAATGATACAGAAATTACTTCCAAAGAAGAATATGTCAACGCACATCTACGAATTGTAGAGGATATCTATACCCGCTCGGGAGAAATATTCGAGAGCGATGTAACAATTAAAGGAAGAGGAAATTCTACCTGGTCGCTGCCTAAGAAACCATATGCGTTGAAATTTGATAAAAAGACTTCGCTGTTGGGTGAACCAAAAGATAAATCATGGGTGTTATTGGCCAATTACACGGATAAAACCAATCTGCGAAATGAAGCAAGTTTCTTTATGGGAAGAATCAGTAATTTGGAATGGACACCAAGGACTCACTTTGTAGAATTATTCATGAATGAAGTATATTGTGGTACTTACCAATTGTGTGAGAAAATAAAAATAGCAGATTCGAGAGTCAACATTACAGACGATGGATACTTAATGGAAATAGATCAACCTGACAGGATCGGCCCGGAAGACATATCATTCAAAACGAAGAATTTGACGTTTTGTGTCAAAGATCCCGATATAGAAAAAAATGGAGAGCGTCATAAATGGATATCTGATTATGTAAATAAAGCGGAAGAAGCATTATTGGGAAGTAATTTTTTAGATGAAACTGAAGGGTATGCCAATTACTTTGATAAAGTGAGCTTTGTCGATTGGTATTTGATTAATGAAATAACGAAGAATAATGATGCATGTTTCTTCAGTAGTTGTTATTTAAACATTACTCCGGGAGGAAAGCTAAAAATGGGACCATTATGGGATTATGATATTGCATTAGGCAATGTTAACTATAATGACAATCAAAGCTACGAAGGGTTTTGGATAAAGAAGAAAGTAACTTGGTTTTCCCGAATGTTCGAAGATCCTTCTTTTGTGGCATTGGTAAAAGAACGGTTTGCATACTTCAAATCCAAAGAAAATGATATGCTGACTGATATTAACGAAAATGCAACTTATTTGAAGTTTTCTGTTATTGAAAACAATGCGAAATGGAATACGCTATACGAACAGACGTGGCCTAACTATGCGGTTTGGGGATCTTATAATAATGAAGTGCAGTATCTGAAGCAATGGTTGAGTAAACGTTTGGCATGGCTCGAAAGTGCTTTCTCGGAATTGTGATAATCGAATCTATATATTCTTTATTCAAACTATTGTTATGAACTTTCCAACGCCCTCCGCAAGTTCCATCATCTCTCTGCTGTGAATGAGAGATTTTACTTTCAGAGGGCGTTATTTTTTTCTTTTTTATTCGTTGTATTCGTTAATATGTTCTATATTTGTCGATAGGGAATAACGATACAAATGTTGAATTTAAAGAAGAAACCCTTATGAAAAAACAATATGTCAGCCTACTTGCAATAATGGTAGCTGTAAGTGGCTTTTTATTTTCTTGTGGTGACAAGATGAACAAGAATACCGGTTCGTTAGAGTTCGATAGCATACAAGTGAATGAAACTGCGCATCTCTTTAGTGATACAGCCAGGCCGGCCTGCAACCTCGTGATCGATTTTACCTATCCGGTCAAAGCATCGGATGAATTGCTGAAAGATACCCTGAATAAATATTTTATATCTGCCTGCTTCGGTGAAAAATACATAGGAGAAAACCCGAAAGAAGTAGTGAAACAGTATACGGAAGCCTATATTCGGGAATATCGCCGTGACTTGGAACCGATGTATCTGGAAGATGAAAAGGATAAAGAAGATGAATCGTCTATAGGTGCATGGTACTCTTACTATAAAGGTATAGAAAGCCATGTACAGTTGTATGAAAAAAATCTGCTTGTATACCGCATAGATTATAATGAATATACCGGAGGGGCACACGGGATCTATATGACCACATTTCTCAACATGGATCTCGGGCTGATGCGTCCCTTACGTTTGGACGATGTTTTTGTGGGAGAATACCAAGAGGCCCTTACCGACCTTATCTGGAACCAGCTTATGGCGGACAATGAAGCCAAGACACGTGCTGAACTGGAGGATATGGGATATGGTTCGACAGGAGAAATCGCGCCGACAGAGAATTTCTATCTCGACAAAGACGGTGTTACATTCTATTATAATGTATATGATATTACTCCGTATGCAATGGGACCGGTTACAGTATCCATACCGTTTCAGATGTTGGAACATATGTTAGGCAGTAACCCGGTTGTCGGAGAATTGAAAAATTAAAATCATAACCTATAACTCATATATTTTTAAGAAGTGGAAATCATACTCAAATATTTTCCCGATCTCACGGAAGAACAGCGCAGGCAATTCGCTGCCCTATACGACTTATACATCGATTGGAATGCCAAGATAAACGTCATTTCCCGCAAAGACATCGAGAATCTGTACGAACATCATGTGTTACATTCACTCGGTATTGCCAAAATAATCAATTTCCGTCCCGGAACCAGTATCATGGATTTGGGTACGGGAGGAGGTTTTCCGGGTATCCCGTTAGCCATACTTTTCCCGGAAGTAAAATTCCATCTTGTAGACAGTATCGGCAAGAAGGTGCGTGTAGCCACTGAAGTAGCCAACGCTATCGGACTAAAAAATGTCACTTTCCGCCATGCGCGCGCCGAAGAAGAAAAGCAGTTATTCGATTTCGTAGTAAGCCGTGCTGTCATGCCATTGGGCGATCTGATTAAAATCATCAAGAAAAACATCTCTCCCCGGCAACAAAATGCATTGCCCAATGGTTTAATCTGTCTCAAAGGTGGAGAGCTCGAGCATGAAGCAATGCCTTTCAAGAATAAGACGACTCTACACAGCTTGAGTGAGGATTTTGAAGAGGAATTCTTCCAAACTAAAAAAGTGGTATATGTAACCGTATAAAAAGATGCGTAATATCAAAAAACCATGAAAATAAAAAGATTTGAATTTAATATGTTTCCCGTAAACTGCTACGTGCTGTGGGATGAAACAAAAGAAGCGGTAGTGATTGATCCGGGATGTTTTTATGATGAAGAAAAACAGGCATTGAAAAACTTTATCATTGCCAACGGACTGACTGTAAAACATTTACTAAACACACACCTGCATCTGGATCATATTTTTGGAAATCCGTTTATGCTAAAGGAGTTCGGTCTTTCTGCCGAAGCCAATCAGGCAGATGAGTATTGGATAGAAGAAGCGCCCAAGCAGAGCCGCATGTTCGGATTCCAGTTACAGGAACCTCCTGTCCCGTTGGGAAAATACCTCTACGACGGAGACACCATTACGTTTGGCAACACCTCGCTGGAAGCGATTCATGTGCCCGGACATTCACCGGGTAGCCTGGTATATTATTGCAAGGCGGATCATTGCATGTTTTCGGGCGATGTCCTGTTTCAAGGAAGTATCGGCCGGGCCGATTTGACCGGAGGGAATTTCGATGAGCTGATAGAGCATATTTGCAGCCGCCTGTTCACGCTTCCCAATGAAACAGTGGTCTATCCGGGACATGGTGCCCCTACCACTATTGGAATGGAGAAAGCGGAAAATCCTTTCTTCCGCTAAGTGCTTTCTCTGCCTGTCAAGGGAGCGCACCGGATGATTATAAATGCATTTGGACTACTTAAAAACTAATTAATATGAAAACCGATTCATTTGCCAGCCGTCATATAGGCATCAGTGAGGAAGACATACA
>ENA-ORLY01001349-ORLY01001349.1-human-gut-metagenome-genome-assembly--contig:-NODE-1349-length-29655-cov-25.716817_pt1 | contig 29655 bp, 28 predicted proteins | sample MGYA00243071_ERZ508832 | MGnify/ENA primary metagenome ERZ508832 (study PRJEB26277, sample SAMN04329777) | human gut metagenome | biome: human-associated habitat | host: Homo sapiens | place: USA... | reverse complement strand
CGCATCCTGCCCGCAGGCCGGGCCTTTGCCGCCCGGCTGGGTCTGCCCGCCCCCGCCCCCGCGCCGGAGCTGCCCTTGACCGACCGCGACCGGGAGCTGGCCCGTCTGGTGGCCGGGCGGTGCACCAACAAGGAGATCGCCGCCGCCCTCTACCTCTCCGAGGGCACGGTGAAGCAGTACATCAACCAGCTGTACGCAAAGCTGGATATGGGCGGCGACCCCCGCACCCGCCGCGCCCGCTTGGCCGAGTGGTACCAGAAAAACGCCCCCCGGAATTAACCAAAAACTAACCCCGGGTTAATAGCAAAAACCAAAGCTCCACGGTATCCTAAAAGTGAACCGTGGAGCTTTTTTCCTGCAACAAAATTGGTAGAAAAAAGGAGGCTTTTGCAATGAAGCGAAGATGGAAGAAATTCCTCGCCGGGGTGCTTTCCGCAGCCCTCGCGCTGAACCTCGCGGCCCCGCTGGCACTGGCGGGCAGCTCGACGATCGGAGCAGCTTGCAGTGTGACAAGTGTGTTTCTGTATCCGGAGTATGTCGGACGGGTCGATGGTGAGAATGTGAGCTGCATTCAGGGTGAGGTATCCTATGACCATGGCCTTTTGACCTTTCAGGGGGACGTGACGCTGACCACAGTTGGAGTTGCGGATTTTGGGACGGTCCCGCTGGTCGAAGCCCTCAGTGAAAAAAATCTGAGGCTGGCGGCAAACGGCAAAGTGACGGGCAGGACGAAAGGCAACGGCATTGAGGGAGCAAAGGAGATCGACGGGGGAGAATACGATCTCACCTATGCCGATCTGGGTGCCTATTTGGATACTAAGCCGAACGGAATTTTGGGCGGAGACACGGGAACAACGATCACAGCCGGGACCGAAATCACGCTGAAAGATTTTCATACGGGCATCGGCGGAGGAGACGTCCGGATCGATGGCACCGTGAACATCACAGGGGCAATGTTCGAGGGAGCAACCTACGGCATCGCCAATTTCACTACCATGAACCCGGGCAGCGAGCTGGAGATCCATGCGGAACGGTACATCAAGGGGGGTGGTCATCTGACGTACAACGGCGGTCACCTGCTCATGAAGATGGCGGATGAGGGCTACGGAAACAGCGTCCGGGAGAAACTGAGCATCGGAGAGAACGTAAGAACGTTCTGGTATCGCACCGACGAGAATGGAGCGTATACGGAGATCACCGTGAACGAAAATTTTGAAAACTTTACGGCTGCCATAGAACAGGACAATGACTATCTGGAACTGACGGATGTGGACCCGGACCCGCAGGAAAGCTATCTGGCCTACTGGGTCGTCCGCCCGGGGGATGACCCGGTGGCGACCATGCAGATCCCCGGCCCGATCACCAGCAGCGAGGAGGAAGAACGCCTCTTTGAGGGCTGGTTCCTTGAGGACGGCACCCGCTTGGAGGATAGCCCCTACTACATGGGCCCGGGCGCGGACCATGTGGGCAACCTCGACCGGGACGTGACCTTCTATGGCCATTGGCGCACCGCCGAGAGCGGCGAGGGCAGCCCAGACGGCGGAGACGGCTTCGGCACCCTTCTGGCGGTCGGCGCAGTCGTGGGCGTGGCGGGCGTCGTGGCCTATCAGGTGGGCACGGAGCTCATCCTTGACCAGCTCCTGCCCGCAGGGGTGGCCGTGCCCCATACCCGCGCCGAGCTGGCAATGCTCCTCTGGAACACCGCAGGCCGCCCGGCCCCGGCCACTCTGCCCGCCTTTGCGGACGTAGCCGACCCGGAGCTGGCCCAAGCCGCCCAGTGGGCCATCGAGCAGGGCTACCTGAAAGCCCGCGCCGACGGCAGCTTTAAGCCGGATAAGGGCGTTGCCAAGTGGCGCGTCATCCGCGGCTACCGGGCAGTGACCGAACCATGACCGTGCAGGTAAAATAGCCCCACAGCACAAGGCCCCGCAGACTTTGAAAAAGGTCTGCGGGGCCGCTGTTTGTTTATGCACCTTGCCGCCGCCTGCACCAACGGAAAGCTGCTGCCCAACATGGAACGGCTGGAACCCTTCAATGTAATCTACCAGACCGCCGAGGACGGTCTGGGCGATACGGTCAAGCCCCGCCTGATCGAAGCCGGGGCAGACCTTGACCGGGTGCTGGTCATTGATGACAGCGATGTGCAGCTGACGCTCTCCGATGAACGAATTGAAAAAGCCATTATCGAGAACAACGCCCGATTGGTCATTATCGACCCGATTCAGGCGTATCTCGGTGCCGATGTGGACATGAACCGGGCGAACGAAGTCCGTCCGATCTTCATGCGGCTGGGACAGGTAGCGCAGCGAACAGGCTGCGCTATTTTGCTGATTGGGCACCTGAACAAAGCCGCCGGAATGCAGAGCCTGCAGCGGGGCCTCGGCTCCATCGACATTGCCGCAGACGAGATGCTGTCCGGCATCGAGCCGCAGCGGGAAACCAAGACCCAGCAAGCCAAAGACCTGATCTGCGCCCTGCTTGCCGGAGGAAAGCAGGTGCTCAGCGAGGACATCGACAAGGCGGCTCTGGAAAGGGGCATCCCCGGCAGAACTGTCCGGGATGCCAAGCGGGAACTGGGCAATGCCCTGAAAAGCAAGATCGTGGAAGGCCGCAAAAAGGTCTTTTGGATGGAATAAGCCATTTGGCTGGCAGAAAATTTTGGCTGGCAAGAAAATCATGGTACACCCACAGTTGCCAGTCTGCCAGCCAAATTCAAAAAGTGACGATAAAAGGAGAAATCGAATGGAGAATCAGAATTCGAGTTATTCGGTGCAGATTGGTAAAACCACCTTTATTGTGTGTGTGAAGCAGTCCGAAACCGCCAAAAAGCCGATTGAAAAGATGTTCAAGGATATGTGCAGACATGAGGTCACAAGGGACTTCCTTGCAGACAACCTGATGAATTTAGAAAAATTACCGAAAACCTCTTGACGAAGTCCAGCCCGAGGGCACGGGCTACCGTGCACGCACCCGGTTTGCCAAGTTTTTCAACCTCCCGGAGCTGATGGCCATGTTCAAGGAAGTGGCCGATATCAAGACCAGAGACCAGCTGCATCTGCCGGTGCCGGAAGCAAAGTTTGAAACGGTGGTTGTAAAGCCGTCTGAAATCCAGAAAGAAATGGTGCAGAATCTGAGTGAGCGTGCAGCCAAGGTGCATTCCGGTACTGTGGATGCGTCCGAGGATAACATGCTCTGCATCACAAACGACGGCCGGAAAATCGGCCTTGACCAGAGGCTGATGAATCCGCTGCTGCCCGATGACCCTGCCAGCAAACTGAATGCCTGTGTGCGGAATGTGCTGCAAATCTGGGAGGACGGCAGGGAGCAGAAACTGACACAGCTGCTGTTCTGTGATCTTTCTACCCCGAAAAACGATGGGCAGTTCAATGTTTATGATGACATCAAAACAAAGCTGCTGGCCGCAGGCGTGCCGGAAAGTGAGGTGGCCTTTATCCATTCGGCGGACACTGAAGCAAAAAAGGCGGCACTGTTCTCCAAAGTGCGCTCCGGCGATGTGCGGATTCTGCTGGGCAGCACTGCAAAAATGGGTGCAGGCACCAATGTGCAGGACCGGCTTGTGGTGGTTCATCATCTGGATGTCGGCTGGAAACCCAGTGATATGACTCAGCGCAACGGCCGTATCATCCGGCAGGGAAACCGCAACAAAGAGGTGAAGGTGTTCAACTACGTCACGGAAGGAACTTTTGACGCGTACCTTTGGCAGACACTGGAAAATAAACAGCGATTTATCTCGCAGATTATGACCAGCAAATCCCCGGTGCGTTCCTGCGATGATGTGGATGAGCAGGCGCTCTCTTACGCCGAAGTCAAGGCGCTGTGTGCCGGAAACCCGCTGATTAAGGAAAAGATGGACCTTGATGTGCAGGTGGCTAAGCTGAAAGTTCTGAAAGCTGACCATCAGAGCCAGAAATATCGTCTGGAAGACAAATTGCTGACGCAGTTCCCGGCAGATATTCAGCAGCAGAGAGCGCATATTTCCGCACTGAAAACCGATGCGGAAACGGCTGCGACCCATCCGCAGGACAAGGAAAACTTCTGCGGGATGACCATCAAGGGCATGATGTTCGATGACAAAAAGACTGCCGGTGAACGGTTGATTCTGGCGGCAAAAGAACTTCCCGACACAGAGCCTGTTGTGCTGGGCGAGTACCGCGGCTTTGAGCTTTCGGTGCGCTATGAGTCGGTCCGGAACGAGCAGCAGGCGGTGCTGAAAGGCAAGGCGATTTATCCGGTGGCACTTGGTGCCGACCCGCACGGCAATATCACCCGACTGGACAACCTGCTGGCCGGTTATGATGAGCGCATTGCCAATGCAGAAAACCGACTGGAGAATCTGCTGCAGCAGCAGACGGCGGCACAGGCAGAAGTGGAAAAGCCCTTTCCGCAGGAAGAAGAACTGGCACAAAAATCTGCACGGCTGGCTGAACTGAATGCACAGCTGGATGTGGACGAAAAACATCACGAGCCGGAGATGGAAGAAACGCCGGATGAGGAATCTGCGCGCCCTTCCGTGCTGGCTGCCCTGAACGAAAAGTCGGATAAGGAGGAACCGGTCAAGCCGTTCCGCAGCTACTCGGACCGGGATGGTGATGCCCGATGAGAGAAAAGAGGGACGAGATTCTGATCCTGCGCATCACAAAAACCGAAAAGAATCGGATTTACGAAAAGATGTATGGCATGGGCATCCGCAGTCTGAGTGCGTATATCCGCAAAATGGCATTGGACGGATACTGCTTGAATCTTGACCTGCCGCAGCTGCGCCGGATGTCGTACCTGATTCAGAATTGCAGCAACAATCTGAATCAGGTGGCAAAACGTGTGAATGAAAGCAATCAGCTTTATGCTGCAGACATTGAAGATTTGCGGCATCGGCTGGACGAGCTGATTGGCATCGGAAAACAGATTCTTTCCAAACTGTCTGAACTTTAACTTTTTTCCGCAGAGAGGAGCTGCGGATTACATATCGATTGACATCCTTGCAATGGATGCGGAGATACCTTTATAATAAGGGCGAAAGGCAGGTGCTCGATATGAGGTTCATTTTTAAGATGGTCATTCTTCCGTTTTCGCTGCTTACGGCTTTCCTTGCGCTGATGCTGAAATTGACATTGAATCTGTCGGCATTTGTGCTTGCGCTGCCGATGCTGTATATTTTTGGCTGCGGACTTTATACTCTTTATTGTAGGGAATGGACACAATTCCTGATCCTTTTTGTGGCAGAGTTCGGGTGCTTTTTGCTCATCGTGGCGGGAACGGCGCTTGTGGAAGCCGTCGAGCGATTCAGCGAATGGCTTACGGAACTGTAATGGAGGAAGCGATGGATAAAGATAAAATGCTGGATTATTTCAATGACCGTGAGGCAACGCTTTTTCGGGATGAATTGGGAAGCAATGCACGGTATCACGAACTCCTGCAGAAAAAACTGGCAGCGGAAGACGCACACCGGAAAATGGTGGGCGAAGCAGCATGGAAGCAGTATCTTCAGCTGGATGAGCTCTGCAATGAGCTGGAAAGCGTACGATATCAGGCAATGTATCTGGCCGGTGCCGCTGATCTTGAAAAGTTGTTCCGTCAATCCTGATGGATGATATGCCGCCTTCGGGCGGCTTTTTCTTTATGGGGGGGTGGTTTGAGGTGGCAGCAACACGGCTGATTGCGCTGCATAAAAACAAGGGCATGACCGTTGCGGCCTGCCTGAAAAATCGCACGGACTATATCGAAAACCCGGACAAGACCGAGCAGGGCGAGCTGGTAAGCAACTATGCTTGTAGCGCCCTGACGGCAGATGAAGAATTTATGCTCACCAAGCGGCAGTACGATCTCGTAAACGGACGCAGGCAGAAAAGTGATGTAATCGCTTATCAGATACGGCAGTCCTTTCGACCCGGTGAGATCACCGCAGAGGAGGCTAACAAGGTGGGCTACGAACTGGCCATGCGCTTTACCAAGGGCAAGCACGCCTTTGTAGTGGCAACGCACACTGACCGGCAGCACATCCACAACCATGTGATCTTCAACTCCACAGCGTTGGATGGCAGCAGAAAGTTCCGGGATTTTTTCTTTTCGGCGTTGGCAGTGCAGCGGTTGAGCGACCTGATTTGCTTAGAACACCAGTTGTCCGTCATTGAAAAGAAGCCCTACCGGGAACGGCAGAAGCGCATCGTCTACCCGCCTAAGGAGAGCAACTGTGACCGCCTGTGCGGAATCATCGACACCATCCTTGCAGAAAAGCCGGGGGACTACGAAGCATTTTTGCAAAAGCTGGAGCAGCAGGGCTACGAGATGAAGCGTGGCAAGCATACAGCGGTGAAGGGCAAGGGGCAGAAACGTTTTATTCGGTTCCGAACGCTGGGCACCGGGTACAGTGAGGATGAAATCAAGGCGGTGCTGGAGGGAAAGGCGAAGCACCAGCCGTACCAGAAAAAGCAGCCCAAAGAGCAGCCCTTCCAGTTGCTGGTGGACATTCAGGGGAAAATGGCAGAGGGTAAAAGCGTTGGCTACAAAAAGTGGGCAACGAAGTTCAATCTGAAGGAGATGTCCAAGACGCTGATTTTTCTGCAGGAAAACAAAATCGGGAGCATGGATGAAATGGAAGAACAGGTGCGTGCTGCAACGATGCGCTATCACGAACTGGGCGACTCCATCAAAGCTGCGGAAGCGCGGATGGCAGAAATTGCGGTAATGAAAACGCACATTATCAACTATGCCAAAACAAGGTCCATCTATGAGGCCTATCGGAAAGCAGGATACAGCAAGCGATTCTTGGAAGCAAATCGGGAGAGCATTGCGTTGCACAAGGCGGCCAAAGCGGCTTTCGATGATGCTGGGCTGAAAAAACTTCCGAAGGTAAAAGAACTGAGCATCGAATATGTTGAGCTTCTGAAAAAGAAAAAAGCAGAATATCCGAGCTATCGGAAAGCACGAGAGAGGATGCAGGAACTGATGAAGGCGCAGAAAAACGTAGAAATGTTTTTTGCAGACAACAGGAGCGAACAGGAACAGCAGCAGATCCGATAAAATGAAAGTCACCGAGAATTCGATCCCAATCCGTTTTGGGAAAGAATCCTCGGTGGCTTTTTTAGTTTATATAGCAACGGTCCTGCGTGACGAGCCAATCCTCACATAACCGCTGCGCTTCGTCCTTTGAGCGGCAGGTGCAGTTGAAAAGTCTGCCGTGCAAAGAACAATATGTGTAGTGTACCTTTGGGATGCCATCGGAATCTCTGAAATTGACACAGCGTTCTTCACCGGGCAGCAGGTAGATTGAATCCACGTTCGGCAGCTCCTTTTATTCTTGTTTGATGTGCATTGCACAACATTGCTATTGTAGCATGCCCGGTTCAAAAAGGCCATTGATGATTTGAACAAAGAAATGCTCTAAAATTTTCTGTCCGAAACAAACGCTAATAGAGTTAAACAAACGCCAACTGATTATGTATAAAGAAATGCACGGCCTTTATTCTAGTGGTGTGTAACTAACGCCAATAGAATGCGAGGATGTTATGAAAACACTTTTAGGCCAACGAATCAGGGAACAACGCAGGAAAAAAGGCTGGACAATGGATAAACTGGCCGAGAAAGCAGATCTGTCTGTAAACTATGTGGGTGATTTGGAACGTGGGGTGAAGACGCCAAGTCTGGACACTTTCATCCGGATCGTTGAAGCATTGGATGTTCCAGCGGATACGCTGATCCGTGACACCGCAGCCCCAGCATCTTATGTGGCAGATGATGAGCTGAACCGGAAGCTGAGCTGTCTTACACCGGGGCAGAAGAAAGCCGCAACTGATATTTTGAACGCATATATCGATAACATACCATACATCAAAGAAAAGTAAACAAATCATAGCGGGTGCTGACAAAATCATTGTCGGCACTTTTTCTTTTAAGTGGGTCTGTGCCCGATGGATATACCACTAAATCGTGAACTCCATCAAAAAAGCGTTCGGCAGGAACGCGCAGCCTGCAGCGGTACGATGCAGATCACAAAGGGTTTGGGAATTCCCAACAAGCATTTTGCGAAGCAAAAATGGCGTTTGTATAGACAGACGCCCTGCTTGCAGAAAGTGGATTTAAAGATTACTGAGAGAGAAAATAGACGGGTTGATTTTGTTCGAGGTTGAGATTATACTGTAATAGAGTATAGTTTAGCTTTCACTTCACTTATAGATGGAGAGATAACTTATGGAATATTTATCAATCAGTCAGGTGGCTGAAAAATGGAGGCTTTCCACAAGAAGAATTAATGTCTTGTGCTCAGAAGGACGAATTCTCGGAGCAACGAAAATCGGTTCATACTGGGCGATTCCAGCGGATGCGGAAAAGCCAGCTGACGCAAGAGTCAAGAGTGGTCGCTACGTGAAGACAAAAGAAAACTAAGAAAGGGGTCGTACCAATGGCTGCAATCAATGATTTAATTAGCCAGATCCAAGATGAGACTCTTCGAAATAGAATTCAGGAAGAAGTGAGTAAAATGGCCAAGCAGAAGAAATTCGGCTTGGTCTTTGAAGAACATATGCCGGAAAGCACGCCTCTCTATGACATGCCTATCAAAAGAGGTTGTAATGTTATGCGCCGTGACAGTAAGGACGACAAATCCATCTATGTTGTGCTGAAGGTTGAAGGCGATACTGCTGTGTGCGTTAAACCGGAACAGAAAGATGAAGCAGTCACCTTTGAGCTGAAGGACATTGTTCGTGTCGCAGAATTTGGAGAATCCATCTATCCCTATCTGAAGCCGCTGGATTCAGTTTGCAATGCGCCAGACAGCGATCTTTGGCACACGTTGATTGAAGCGGACAACTATCACGCCTTGCAGCTTCTGGAATATTTGTATGCAGGTAAGGTAGATTGCATTTATATCGACCCGCCCTACAATACCGGCGCAAAGGACTGGAAATATAACAACGACTATGTGGACGGCAATGATGCTTACCGTCACAGCAAGTGGCTCTCCTTCATGCAGCGGCGTTTGCAGTTGGCAAAGAAACTACTGAATCCCAAGGATTCCGTTTTAATCGTGACTATTGATGAAAAAGAATACCTGCATCTGGGTTGTCTTCTGGAGGAAATGTTCCCAGAGGCAAAAATGCAGATGGTGAGCATTACCATTAATCCTTCTGGTGCAAAACGTGATAATCTTTTTTCCAGATCTGATGAATATGCATACGTGATTTTGCTAGGAAATGCTTGTGTTGTTCATCCTGAAGGTGATGGAGATGAAAGGGAGGTTCGCTGGTGGTATTTGAGGCGAACGGACTATTCGTCAAGACGTGGAACGGTAAAAGGAGGTGTTGCGCAGTTTTATCCAATATATGTTGACGAGAAAACCATGCGAATTGTTTGCACTGGAACCCCCTTAACTCCGGAACAGTCCAGATTTGATGTTCCGTCAATAGATGGTGCAATCCCAGTTTTCCCCATAAGAGAAGATGGTGTGGAAATGAACTGGGGTCTAACTTCGGATACTTTAATGAAATTGAACGAACAAGGGGTAGTTCGAGTCTCAAAAGGTAATGAAAATCAGCCATATGTTTTTCGATATTTAAGCGCAAATTATGTTCAGAAAATAAAAAGTGGACGCTGGGCCATTCAAGGAATACGTGAAGATAACACAAAAATAATTGTTGAAACTGGAGGAAAAATTACTCGTGCAACCACAGTATGGCAAAATAAACTGTATGATGCAGGACAATACGGAACATCCTTGTTAAAGGATTTTATTGGAAGCGGCCGTTTTACATTTCCTAAGTCTCTATATGCGGTCCATGACACGATACGTTTCTTTGTTGCCAATAAGCCTAATGCCCTCATCGTTGACTTCTTCGCAGGAAGCGGCACGACTATGCACGCAGTGAACCTGCTCAACGCTGAGGATGGCGGGCACAGGCGTTGCATTATGGTGACAAATAATGAGGTCTCCGCAGATGAAGCGAAGATGTTGAAAGACAAAGGATATCAGCCTAGCGATGCGGAGTGGGAAAAGCTTGGCATCGCCCACTATGTTACTTGGCCGCGCACGGTCTGCTCCATTGAGGGACATGACGTAAACGGCAATCCGCTCAAGGGTAACTACATTGGCAGTGATATTCCCATGGCGGACGGCTTCAAGGCAAATGCAGCATTCTTCAAACTGGGCTTCCTAGATCCGACAGCGGTTTCTCTCGGTATGCGTTTTTCGGAAATGCTGCCTACGTTGTGGTTAAAAACTGGTGCAAAAGGAAAATGCCCGGAATTGACCGGAGAACAAGTTCCGGACATGCTGATCTTGCCGGAGAATCAATTTGCAGTCTTGATCAACGAGAATACATTTGCCGATTTTGCGGAGAAGCTTGCGGAACATCTGGAAATCCAAACGGTATTCTTGGCAACCGATTATGAAGTGAATTATCAGTCGATGGTAAAAAATCTGAATGTTGAAAATGCGTATCAGCTTTACCGGGATTACTTGGATCACTTCCGTGTGAACAGAGGGAGAAACTAAGAATGATTTGTGAATTATTCCCATTTCAAAAACAGGCGGTCAATGAAATGCGCCTCCGCGTGGCGATGGCGCTGAATAACTATCGCATGCTGAAGATCCCTCAGGTGGTTTCGCTCCAGGCACCAACGGGTTCTGGCAAAACGATTATCATGTCTGCCCTGATTGAAGATATCTTTTACGGTTCTGAGCAGTTTACTGAACAGCCGGAGGCCATTTTCGTATGGCTTTCGGATTCTCCGCAGCTGAATGAACAGTCCAAGCAGAAGATCGAGCTGAAAGCAGATAAGGTCCGCATGGATCAGTGCGTAGTGATTTCGGATGAATCTTTCGACAGAGAGATTCTGGAGGACGGTCATATCTATTTCCTGAATACGCAGAAGCTTGGCAAGGCCGGTAATCTGAGCCGCCATTCGGATACGCGACAGTATACGATTTGGGAGACCATTGAAAATACAGCAAGAGAAAAAGCTGACCGTCTGTATTTCATTATTGATGAGGCACACCGCGGTATGCAGGGACGCCAGGCGGGAACGGCAACCACCATCATGCAGCGTTTTATCAAGGGAAGCAGCGAGCAGAATCTGTCGCCCATTCCGGTCGTCATCGGAATGAGCGCGACTGCCGAGCGTTTTAATTCCCTTGTAGGACAGGGAACAAACTCTACATTGCATAAGGTTGTTATTTCCCCGGCTCAAGTTCGCCAATCCGGATTGCTCAAAGATCGTATTGTAATCACTTATCCGGAAGATCCAATCAAACACGGTGACATGGCCGTACTCCAAGCGGCAACAGACGAATGGCAGGATAAGTGCAAGCACTGGTATCAGTATACCTATGAGCAGCACTACACTAATGTAAATCCGGTGTTTGTTATCCAAGTTTGCGCTGGTTCCGGTGCGAAAGTATCTGACACCGATTTGGACGATGTAATTGCGAAAATCGAAGAGCGTATGGGCGATAGCTTCAAGGAAAATGAAGTTGTGCATACTTTCGGTTCAACAGGCACATTGTCGATTCACGGATTGACTGTGCCGCATGTTGAACCTTCGGAAATTGCAGAAGATCGCCGGATTCGTGTGGTTCTCTTCAAAGAGAATCTGTCCACTGGCTGGGACTGCCCTCGTGCAGAAACTATGATGTCCTTCCGGCGTGCGGAAGACGCAACCTATATTGCGCAGCTGCTCGGACGTATGGTTCGCACACCGCTTCAGTGTCATGTTCTCGTGGATGATTCCTTAAATGATGTGCGTCTGTTCCTTCCGTATTTCAACCAGGATACCGTTCAAAAGGTCATTGATGAATTGCAGGCAACCGAAGGCGGAGAAATCCCGACAGTTATCGATGGCGAATCTCTGGAAGATCAGACCTATGATACATGGTCGGTTCACAACCAGCGAAAGAAAACGCAAAAACAGACGGTTGGTCAGCTGAGCATCTTTGATTACCCGAATGGCTTCCAAGAAGAGCCTGCTGCGGCACCTTCCACAGCAGTTGGAGATATGTCAAATTCTGGAGCTGTGGCAGCGAATCAAGGTGGAGCAGATTCAGAAATTCCCGCAGTAGGACAACACCAGACGATTCCGCTGGAAACAGTGTCTGGAAACGATGTACATGCAGGTCAAGAAACTGAGAGAACTGGTGGGGGCAATCAATCTGTGAATAAAGAGCAGCCAGTGCTGACACCGGCTGTATCGCAGATGTCGATGCTTCCAACAATAGATCGTGAAGGAATCACAAAGTTCATCAATGAACAGGGATATCTGACTTATATCGTCCGTGCGGTAAAAATCAACAGCTATTTGAAGTCTTTGATGAGCTTGGCAGGGCTGTTATCGCAGTTCAACATCTGTATTACGGCAGCTGAGGATGTGAAAAACGATGTTGCTGAACTTATCCACAACTATGTGAACGGTCTGCATGATGCTGGAAAATATGACGAGCTTACAAAGCAAGTCATGGAGATGAAACTGTCTGTTCAGATATTTGATGTTTTCGGTGAGAAAATACAAAGCGATAACCGGATAGATATGTTTACTGCATCCGAGTCTGACCTTGATCGTCAGCTGAGAGTAGCAGACGCAAAAATGGGTGGATGCGGTTTCCACTTGGCATATGGGCGTAAATATATCGACTTCGACAATCCGAACGCCTTTAAGGTGGATTGTATTCTGTTCGCATTCGACAGCGAGTGTATTGCGGAATTAAACAAATACGCTGAGAAGAAGTTCCATGAATTGAACGACCAGTATCGTAAATATATTGTGGCCAAACCGGAGAAGTGTCAAAAGCAGTATAGCGATATTGTTGCTAACGGCGATGAAATCAGTAAGCATAACTTTACTCTTCCGGAGACAATCAGTGCCAAGGTCGAAGCAGATGGAATAAAGTACACGGATCATCTTTTTGCCAATGCAGATGGAATAGCAAAAATTAAGTTGAATGGCTGGGAACAGGCTGTTTTGGCAGAAGAGCAAAAACGAGAGGATTATGTTTGCTGGCTGCGGAATCCGTCTCGACAGTCTTGGTCACTGCGGATGCCTTATGAAATGGACGGGAAATGCAAGGAGCTTTATCCGGATTTCATCATTGTTCGCCGAGACCCAATTCTCAAGTATATTGTTGATATTTTGGAGCCGCACAATCCGGATTTCAAGGATAACTTGGGCAAAGCTAAGGGACTTGCAAACTATGCTGCAAATGAACCGAGAATTGGCAGAGTGCAGCTGATACGTATTGGAAGAGACGCAGCAGGAGAAAATCGCTTTAAGCGGTTAGATCTTGCAAAAGGCAGTATCCGCAATAAGGTGCTTGCCGCAATCAATACGGATGAGTTAGACCATATTTTTGACACAGACGGTGTGTTTGAAGACTAAATTAATTACACAGATAGGGGTTCATCATGGAATGTATCAACGCCACAACAGGCTCTTACAATTTTATAGATTTATTTGCAGGAGCTGGTGGATTGTCCGAAGGCTTCATCCAAGCGGGCTTTTCACCTGTAGCGCATGTGGAGATGAACCCATATGCCGCTCAAACATTGGAAACACGAACGGGATACTATTATCTCAAAGCACAAGGGAAGCTTGATATCTACAAGGATTATATTAGCGGAAAAATCACCCGCGACGAATTTCTGCAACATATTCCAGAGGAGCAGCTACAATCCGTATTTTGCGAAACGATGTCAAATGAAACTCTTCCAAGGTTATTTGAAAATATAGATAGGATCCTTACGCAAAGAGGCATCAAGCAAGTAGATGTCATTATTGGTGGACCGCCTTGCCAGGCATATTCTTTGGTGGGAAGGGCGCAAAGCAAGCATATGGAAACGCCGATGTCAGCGGATCCTAGAAATGATCTCTATAAGCTGTATGCGAGATTCCTTCAGAAATATCAGCCAAAGATGTTCGTTTTTGAGAATGTTATGGGAATCAAGTCAGCAAACGGTGGTGCAACCTGGCTGAAAGTCCAGGAAGCACTGCGTTCCGTTGGCTACGAAATTGAATGTCATGAGCAAAATTCAAAGAATTTTGGTGTGCTGCAAAACCGAAGAAGAATGATCATTGTCGGGTGGCTGAAAAATAGTGGGCTTTCTTATCCGCAGTTTGAGCAGACAATAGCGGATGCTACGGTTAACGATATTCTCAGTGATCTGCCAGCGTTGCAGCCAGGAGGAAAATCGAGTGAATACAGATCAGATGATTTCAGCGATTATTTAAGAAGCACTGGAATCCGCAAGGATTCTGACATTCTGACGCACCATTGCGCAAGACCCAATAAAGACAGGGATATTGAGATTTATCGGCGTACAATTGAACTCTGGAATGATGGGCACAAACGGCTGAACTATAATGATCTGCCGGATGAGCTGAAGACACATAAAAACCGGAAATCGTTTCTGGATCGATTTAAAGTTGTAGAGGGCGACGAGGCGTACTGCCACACCATGCTGGCTCATATCTCAAAGGATGGACATTACTTTATTCATCCGGATATTGAGCAACACCGTTCGATTACTGTCCGGGAGGCCGCTCGCATCCAATCGTTTCCGGATGATTATTTCTTTGAAGGCCCGAGAACGGCTCAATTTGTACAGATAGGCAATGCCGTTCCTACGTTAATGGCTAAAGGCATCGCAGAAGGAATCGCCAATGAATTAAGTAAGGAGGGTATCGATGGAAAGCAATCTCCTACTTGAACAATATAGCTGGTATAAGAAGCAACAATTGGCCAAGGCTCCATTTGAATGTCTACTGAATGCGGATATTGAGCCAAATCCCCATCAGGTCAATGCCTTTTGTGCGGCCATTCAAGCATTAAAGACAGGCGGCATCATTCTGGCAGATGAGGTTGGTCTGGGAAAAACAATCGAAGCTGGGTTGGTGCTTAATTATGTTCTGGACAACGGAGCAAAAAAGTGCTGATTTCGCTTCCTGCTACTTTGAGAAAACAATGGGAAGTAGAGCTTTTGGAGAAGTTTGGACGCCAAGCTGTTATTCTGGATCGGTACACGGTTGAGCATGACCTTGCCAATGTGCAAACTCACCTTGGAAACGCAGATGAGGTTAGTATTGTCATTGCTTCTTATGATTATTCATCGAAACTAATTAAGCGTTTTCCCCATGTCAAATGGGACTTCCTGATTATTGATGAGGCTCATAATCCGCGGAATGTTTTTCATGGCACAAAGCGGGCAAAAAATCTATATGATTTGACACATGGGATTCCTAAAATTCTTTTGACTGCTACGCCGTTACAGAATTCCCTTACAGATCTTCATGGACTGGTTTCCTTTATCGATCCACGTATTTTTGGGTCAGAAAAGGTTTTCAACCGTCGATTTGTAGATGGCTGTGATTATGAGGAATTAAAACAGGAACTTCTTCCGGTGTTATATCGCACCCTTCGACGCGATGTCGGAAAATACATGGCCTTCAGCAAGAGAACCTGTATTACGGTCGATTTCCATTTGAGCGCAGAAGAAAAAGAACTCTATGATGTGACCAATGATTTTCTGCGTCGTGATCCGCTGTATTCTATTCCGAATGCGAATCGTGGGCTGATTATTCTTGTTATTCGAAAGTTGCTTGCATCTTCTAGCTTTGCTTTGATAGAGACCTTTGAAGTATTAGAAAAACGTCTTGAAAAACTCTATGAAGGCACTAAATCTGCTTATGCCCAGGAGGGCTTCGATTTATTCTGGGGGTTTGTAGAAGATGAAATCGATGAGGATGGTTTCAATGAATACGATGATGAAGAAACAGCAGAGAAGAAACAGGCTATTCAGGCTGAGCTCAAGATTGTAAGACATATTCTTGAAATGGCAAGGGCTATAAAGACGAATGCAAAGATCGCCGCGTTGAGGAAAGCACTGAAATCTGCATTTGACCACCAGATTTCCGAGGAATTGAATCAGAAGGCTGTCGTCTTTACAGAGTCTAAGCGAACACAGAAATATATAGCCGCAGAACTAAGAAGATCTGGCTATAGCGAGGAAGATATCCTTCTCTTTAATGGTGACTTTGATGATGCCATGACGAAGGAAATCTTTCGAACATGGCAGGTCAAGAATTTTGGTAAAACAAACTATGGCAGAAGTGTGGAATATAAGCACGCGATTGTCGATTATTTCAAGAGTCATGCCAAGATTTTGATTGTTACAGATGCTGGTTCAGAAGGTCTAAATCTACAATTTTGCAGCACAATCATTAACTATGACTTGCCTTGGAATCCGCAGAAAATTGAGCAGAGAATTGGACGTTGTCATCGCTATGGACAAACTCACGATGTGGTAGCAATCAATCTGTTGAATACGGACAATGAAGCAGATCGCAGAGTATATGATATCCTTTCTAAGAAGTTTGAACTGTTCGAGGGCGTGTTTGGTGCATCGGATGTTGCGCTAGGAGCACTTGAATCTGGTGTGAGTTTTGAAAAGCGTATTCTGGATATTTACCAGAATTGTAAGAATATCACGGCGGTAAGGAAAGCATTTGCAGCTTTGAACAGGCAGCTAGATGCAAGGAAGAATGCTCATGCAGCAGAACTTCGCTCAATTCTGCTTACAGAAAGTAGAGAGGCGAAGGGGCAAGCGTTGGAAAAGACCAAGGCTGATATCGATAAATATCTACGTGATGTTGAATATTGGAACCAGTTTGAAGAACCAGAAGTGGATCACAAGCTACATTACTGGAAAATCGATAACTGGGGTGAAAAGATATTTGGTTCACATGGCGTTTTGTTTCTTGGAGCATTCATGGACAATACAAAACTCCTCTTCCCAGTTTTACTACTTTGTGATGAAAATGGTGAGTATATCAATTTTACTGAAGATGAGATTGTCTCCGCATTGGAGGAGGCTAATGATTCGGATGTTCGCTATTTTAAACCGACAGAAGAAGAACAATCTTATTTTCACCGGATTTATGCTCGCTTGATTTCAGAAGTTCAGGATCGGCATGATAAAACTGTAGCCCCTACTATCGCATATAACAAGAAGAAGATTGAAAACTGGGCCAATGTCCAACAAGAACAGCTTCATGTTCAGCTTACTGATGCTCAAAAAGAAGTTGAGGAGTACATACTTGCTGAAATGGCGGCTACCGACACGCTGGAAAAAAAGGATATCCGAAAAAAAGCGGCTGAAGCAAAGAAAAAAATGGATAAGCTGCAAAACGACCTGCCTAAGCGCAGAAAAGAGATTCAAGACGAGGCGCAGGCTGAAATTGATCGATTTAATCAGTCTCAGGAAATCAATCCATTGCTTCTGATTAACATTGTCCTTAAATTTTAACAGGAGGCACCACATGGCAGATAGATTTAAGTTTGCTGAGGTTCGCCAAGAAGTCATAGAAATGTTAAAGAAAGACTTGTTGGGACCGAGTAGTGAAAATGAAATACTGAATCAAAACCCGCGCTTTGAATATATCGTGGGTATGCTTGCGCCACAAACCAGTGAAAATGATTCGAATGAGCAGGAAGTCGATGGAGATGCTTCTTTCGAAGGGGATGCAGATTATACTGCGGGCGAAGACGATGATAATGAGCCGGTCTTTACAAACCGATTTAAAACACCGTCTTCCATTGGCATCAGCTTTTACCTAGAAAGTAGTACAAAATCTTTCAATGTGGATGTGACTTGGGGCGATTACACCAAAGCTTCTGATAAAACCACTAACAAAGAGGGAAAAAAAGTTGATGTAAGCACGTATACACGTCATCCACAGAAAGAGACAGTTGTTATTGATCTGCAAGAGTTTAGTAAGAACAAAGAATACCCTTTGGTCTGTGATTCAAATGTTATTTTATATATTTCTAAAATCGGCCTCAAGCAGGGGTATACCTTGGTAACAGCTTATGTTATCAACAAGCGCAAAAATCCTGAGAGTGATATTGCTGGAATGATGTTCCAAGTCAACTTGCGTGCCTATTCCCAGGACAAAATGGATATCTTTGTGGCAGAACACATATGCAGAAAAATCCTTGCTGTCGATGAATTTTACTTTGCCCAGCGACCTATTTTAGGAAGGGGACGTGGTTGCGCAGCAACTTGGAAAGCCAATAAAAATGGGCGTGCTTCTGAAATTGTATCGACATTTATTCCAGAGTACGAATTTCCAGGTGTTAGTGCTGCTTTGGAAGGATTTGACCCGTTCTTCTTCTCTATGAGAACTCTTTCTGTTGCAAAGAAAAAAGATGACATCATTAACCGGCTGAATGTCTTGGCGGACTCCTATGAGAATTGGATTCAGAAAAAATTGGTTCATGATTCAAAAATGGATGATGCTAAGTTCAAGAAAGAAATTGGCGACACAATAATAAATAAATGTATAGAAGCTCTTGGAAGAATCCGCGCGGGCATTCAGCTACTTGTAGAGGATGATATCTCGTTTGATGCCTTTTGCTTTATGAATCGTTCCATGATTCTTCAGAGAAATATTATGAATTTCTCTAAGAAGCATGGAGCCGGTATTGAGTGCGCCTTTAGGGATTTTGTGGATCCTCGTAATCCTTCCAATAATTTTGGATGGAGACCTTTCCAGATTGCTTTTATTCTCATGAATCTGAAAGGTATTGTAGATCCGGAACATGATAACCGTGAAGTCGTGGATCTTCTATACTTTCCGACTGGTGGAGGTAAAACTGAGGCATATCTGGGTCTTATGGCATTTGTTATTGCAAATAGAAGGCTGCGTGCTGACGAGAACGATGAATACAATCGTGACGGCGGTGTAACTGCAATTTTGCGATATACTTTGCGCCTGCTCACTACACAGCAGAGAGACCGTATCACCAAGATGATTCTGGCCGCGGAACTCATCCGGCAAAAAGAATATCCGAAATACGGAAAAGAACCCATCAGTATTGGTTTCTGGGTTGGTGGTACTGTGACTCCGAACACCTTTAAAGAATTGGAAGAAGATCCGGAGGATCCAGCTAAAACAAGAACAGCAAGAAGCAAGAAAAACTCTATCTACAAACAGCTGCTTACATGTCCATTCTGTGGGAAGCCACTTACAGAGGAAAATTTTTATATAGATATTCCTACAAAATCGGTTAGCATCTATTGTTCGGATGATAAATGCATGTTCTATAGGTATAAACCCAGCAATAAGATGAAAATCCCGGTTTATCTGGTAGATGAAGAAATTTATGCTAAGTGCCCGACTATTATTCTGTCAACAGTTGATAAGTTTGCCGGCCTTCCGTGGGATGTGAATACAAATGCTCTGTTTGGTCGCGTTGATAGAATTTGCAGTCGCGATGGCTATGTTGCTATTGGAGCGGACCATGCTCGGCATACTCGTACAGAAGAGTTACCCACAGCTACGCTTAGATCGATTAAACCGTTCCTTCCGCCGGAGCTGATTATCCAAGATGAGCTGCATCTTATCACAGGACCTCTGGGAACCGTATACGGTGCATATGAAACAGTTATTGAAGATCTGTGTTCCTATACGATTGGAGGTAAGAAAATCAAGCCAAAGTATGTTGTTTCTACGGCAACTATCAAAAATGCTGCTGAGCAGACAAAATGCTTATATGGCAGAAAAGTAACTGCGCAATTTCCACCAAATGGGTTTGAAATCGGTGACAGTTTCTATATTCGTGAGGTACCGGTCGAACAAGATCCGTTTAGAAGATACGTTGGTGTCTGCGCACTAGGCCAGTCTGTAAAGACAGCTTTGCTGCGTGTATATTCGATTATCCTTCAAAGTGCTTATAATCTTTCGCTGGATGATGAGTACAAGGATGTTATTGACCCTTACTATACCCTTGTTGGGTATTATAACAGTATTCGAGAACTCGGCGGTGCCGTTCGATTGCTACAGGATGATATTCCTGACAGAATTCAACGTATTAAGAAAAAATATGGAATGAGTAGGCAGCGTTTCCTTAATCATAAGGTTGAAATTACTTCTCGCATGCCTTCTTATGACATTCCGAAGAAACTAAGTCAGTTGGAAACTCCATATACAGATAGCAATTGCCTAGATACGGCAATTGCAACTAATATGATTGCTGTTGGTATGGATGTGGATCGGCTTGGTCTCATGGTGGTAACTGGTCAACCGAAGCAGAACTCCGAATATATTCAGGCAACTAGCCGTATTGGACGTTCTTATCCAGGCTTAGTAGTTACTTTATATAACCCTTATCGACCTCGTGACTTGTCTCATTATGAGAATTTTACTGGTTATCATGCACAGCTGTATCGCTTTGTTGAAGGCACAACTGCGACACCGTTTTCTGCACGAGCAAGAGATCGCGTGCTGCATGCGCTGGTTATTTCTGCAATTCGTTTGCATTATCCGGAATTTGCAAGCAATGATGGAGCAGCAGCTATTGATAAGCTAACCGATGAGCAGCTTAATGAAGTGAAGGCTCTTATCATGAATCGATTGAACATCATCAAGCCTTCTGCTAAGGCAGATGCCGAACATGAGATTGATGATTTTATAAGCAATTGGAAATTACTGGCAACTCAATCCAAGGGACTTAGATACTATGTTTATACAACTAAAACGTATAATCGTCTAATGAACACTTATGGCGAAGTTTGTACTGATCTTGAAAAGCCGACTCTTCGTTCTATGCGTGATGTTGAGAGTGCAGCAAATATGTTCTATTACACGGAGGACTAAAAGCCTATGTTTGATAATAATAAATTAGGTGAGATTCGTCCTAATCAGTTGATAACTACATTTGGTCCAGGTTCTATTGTGGATGCCGTGAAAGATTCCGTCACGGTTCTGGACTTGAACTATTGGAAGGAAAAAGGAAAGAAAATTATAGATGGCAGATTGGCCTCATATCTGGGCGTTGACTGCTTTTATATGCCACGGACTTCTTATAGCGGAGATATTCTTGTGGTCTCATTCCCTTATATGCATGTTTGTTCCAATGTGAAATGTGGGAGAATATTTGATTTAAGAGAGAATTTTGACCTAGATCGATATCTGAAGTTTGGTGTAACTTGTCCGGAATGTCATAGACAGGCTTATCCTTCTCGTTTTATTACTATTTGTGAGAACGGCCATATGGACGATTTCCCTTGGAGCTGGTGGGTTCACGGTGGCAATACAATCTGCAAAGGTACGATGAGGATGTATTCAACTGGTAATACATCAACGCTTGCAGATATGTGGGTTAAATGTTCCTGTGGGGCACGACGGAGTATGAGCGGCGCAACGCAGCATGAGAATTTTGAAGGTATGAAATGTTCCGGACATCACCCGTTTCGGCCAAATCATAAAAATGAAAAATGCGATAAGGAAATGATTCCTTCTCAGCGTGGCGCGTCGAATGTATATTTTCCAGTAATGAGAAGTGCCATATCCATTCCACCTTGGATCAATCCGCTTTATAACTTGATTGATGAGCATTTGCGAGATATTGAACTGGCTAAGACTCTAATGGGTGACGATGGCGTGGCTAAAATTTACGAGCTCTATTTCGGTGCTTATGCCAAAGATGAATTCGATGCAGCGTTAGAACGCAGGCAACAGAACATCAAGGAATTTACTGAGATTAAGCAGATGGAATACAACGCCATTACGCATCACGCAGATCCTGTGTACGCCTCCAACAAAAAACATTTTAAGGCTGAGGAGGATCCGCTTCCGGATTATCTGCTCCCGTATTTTAAGAGAGTCATTCGCATTACACGATTAAGAGAAGTGAGAGTGCTGCTTGGCTTCACCCGTGTAGATGCTCCGGATCCAGATGCTGATGAGCAGACAAATATCGTTTATCTAAATAAGGGTAAGACTGAAAAATGGCTTCCTGCTGCAGAAGTGCACGGTGAAGGTGTCTTTATTGAGTTTAATAGGGATAGTATTGATGCGTGGTTGAGAGATCCAGAACTGGGAGCACTTTCTCAGAAATATGCGCAGTGTTATAAGGAATTCTGTGAATCTAAAGAATGGACTGTTACCACATTACGAGATGCAAGGTATGTCCTGATGCATACATTCGCACATTTGTTGATTAAGCAGATGTCAATGTCCTCGGGGTACTCTTCATCCGCTATTCGTGAGCGTATTTATTTTGGGGATGATATGTCTGGTGTGTTGCTCTATACCGGAAGTGCCGATAAAGAAGGCTCACTTGGTGGACTTGTAGAATTGGGAAATATTGATCAGCTTATTGTTTTAATGAAAGACGCTTTCCAGGAAGCACTGGTTTGCACAAATGATCCGGAATGCCTTAACAATGTGCCTGCTGGTAATAATTCAAATGGCGCGGCGTGCCATTCCTGCTGTATGATCTCAGAAACAGCTTGTGAGAATGGAAATCGCATGTTGGATCGCGGACTAATTGTGCCTATTGACGGAAGAGAAAATCAGTCTTATTTTAAAACTTTGGTGGAAGAACTATGTCAACTGGAAGTATAAGCTTAGATATTTTGTTAAACAAAATTCTCACAGATGCTATATCTGGTGGAAATGAGTCTATTAGAGCCATTCAGAAGAGATACCCATCTCTTTCTGAAAAAGAAGCTCATGAAATTCTTGCTATGGTTTCAGCGACTGCCCAAAGTAACGATGATAGCGCTGAATTAGTTGTTACAGCGCCACCTTCTTTTGCGTTGAAAACAAAACCGACAAAGGTTATCGTAAGAGAAATGCTTATGGGAGCTAGGAAGAGCATTCTGATTACCGGGTACTCCCTCTCGGATTATTTTGCCGAGTTAGTCGATTGTGTAATTCAAAAGAGCCAAGAAGGCGTTCTCGTGAAATTTTTTGTGAATGACATTGAGAGTCAGAAGGCCTTTGACCGTTTATGCTGCTATAAGGGAAAATTTCTGCGAATTTATAACTATCCAAAACAGGAAGATAAAATGTCTGCTCTTCATGCAAAGGTAATTTCTGTTGATCAAACGGATACGCTGATTACATCCGCAAACCTTTCATATCATGGACAGGAAGGAAATATCGAGCTGGGGGCACGAATCCATTCGAAAGAATTGGCTAAACAAGTAGAGGATATATTTACTTCACTGGTATTCAAAAGGATATTTGTTGAACTGTAAGCTTTATGGAGGTGCGTCAATGAATTTAAGCTTGAAACATAAGCTAATGCTGCAATCATTGAGTCCATTGGCTTTTTTGACTATTGTACGCAATTTCAAATTTACCCCCGTCAGCGAACTTGCTGAAAATCAGTCATATTGGGGAGAGTTTGTTCGCCTTAATAATGTGCTGATTGTTGTGTTTTTGTTATGTGCTACATGGATTTTAGCAGCAGTCATATCTTTTATTTCTTTTACGGCATTTAGATGGACTGATAAGAAACAAGGGTATCAACTTTCTTCCTTCGTAGAAAAAGAGGACGCAAGTTTGAATTTCTTTATGACAATGATTATCCCGCTTTTGATTGATGATGTAGGAACGATTCAGGGAGCGGTAACATTCCTTATTATTGTGGTTATGATGTGTGCGCTGCTAAGCAAAACACATTTGTACTATGCGAATCCTGTGTTGGCAATTTTAGGATACCGAGTCTATGAGGTTACCTTTAAAAGTAACCCTGACTTTAATAATGAAGTTTGCTTGGCTGTAGTAAAAGGTGGATTTCTAAAAAATCCGAGCACAGTAGAATATAAAGTGATTAATGATACAGTCCTCTACATGAAGGAGATGAACAAATGACCAAGGAAGAAATTCAGGCATCGATTAAGTCGATAATGTTTTCTGGTTCAGTCTGCGGGATTGAAATATATGCCTGCCTGCGCGATGAAAGTGGATATCAAACTAAAAAAATCAGGGCAACAGATAAGTTGCTTTCTAGTACGAAAGATAAGGTGGCGGGCTTTATCAATTGTACCTATCTTGCAGATGATGCAGAATTTGACACATCAGAAAATATTGCAGACAATAAGAAAGAATTTTATGAGATTAGTCTGACAGAGAGTTATAGCCCCTTTGCTTTCCTTGATGATGCTGAAAAGCGTACAGAGTACTACTCGGAAAGTGATAGAAATAAACTGTCTGGATTTCTTTTTAAAATCAATTTGAATGACCAGTACTTTTGGGTTTATCAACATATATACTCTGTATCAAGAATTGATCGAAGTAAAAATGTGATAGCCCTATTTATTGGAGATACATACGATGAAGTCGATAGCGATATTGTGCAGATAGATTCACGAGCAGATATAATAATCTTTTCTTCAAGTGCTGTTACGGCGAAAATGGATCTTATGCAGAGATTCTTTGGATTTGAGCAATACATTCGAGCGGGGGCACAGAAGACGATTGAGATTATTCGCAATCTGGATATTGTAGATAGCCTTGAAAAGTTTGTTGCGTTTGAAAATAAAAGTAAGTTGACAAATGCAAAGAAGTTATTAAAGGCAAAGAATTCGCCTGTTTTGCAGATGAAAAAGAACGATTTGTTAGAGAATCTGAAAAAGCATTCTCGCTACAAAACGATGTTCAAGTTTGAAGAAGATCATATTGTGATTTCTTCACAAAAAGAAGCAGCGGCATTTATTAAAATGTTGAATGATGATATTGTTCGGTCTGAACTCACAGGAAAAGAATATGACAGCTCCAGCAAAATGCTTTTGGCTCCAATGGGATCAAGTCAATGACTGACCAATGACAGGAAAATATAGATGAGCGATATAAGAAAGAAGGTTTCTATGTTACAGGTAATGGCAGATATAAAGCCCTATATTATCAACATGATCGCGATGATGACGAAGCGATTTGTAGAGAATGTTCTCAAAAAAAGGACAGAAAAATTGAACGGCCGTTTATTGATTTAGGTATGATTAAGCTTAAAATGTAAAAAGGAGGGCCATCATGGAGCTATCAAAAGCAACCAGTGTTAACAGCCGTGCGGAAGAATTGTTTGTTCAGTTGTTCTGTGAGGCGTTTGGCCCGGAAAAGACGGAAAATCTACAAGTGCAATATCCTTGTGTGGATATTTACGGTCGGCACCGTTATATCGATTTTGCGCTGGAATCTCCTGAATCCAAAATTGCGATTGAGATAGACGGTGAGACCTACCACAACCCCAGCAAGGTGTCCGAAAACAAGTATGCCGATGACCTCCTGAAGCAGAACAGCCTGATCTATGACAACTGGAAAGTCTACCGCTGGATCTACAGCCAGCTGGAAAAGCAACCGGAAAAGGTCAAGGATGAGCTGATTACGTTTCTGGGCACCAGCCCCATGTTCAAGGCATTTGAAGCAGACCTGCCGGTGCAGATGGGACAGACCATCGAACTTCGGGATTACCAGCAGGAAGCCACCGAGAACCTGCAGAAGATGCGAGAGGACGGCAAGACCATTGCGCTGCTGTACCATGCAACCGGCGTGGGCAAAACTATCACGACTGCAACGGACGCCACCGCCGACGGCCTGACGGCAAACGCTATCCCCAAGGGGCAGGAAGTGCTCATCGTGATCGGGGAGGGGCTGGAGAAAGAACGGATTGAGGTGAGATTAAAGGGATAAGGCGGATCCCCCCGTATATCGTTGTATCTTTCCATAAATAGTTTGTCTCCCGCCCAAAGTAGGCGTATAATAGGGGAAAAGAAACGCTAAAGGAGAATCCCCTATGAACGGCACCGCATTGCGCAAACCGACTGCCCGGCGGGTGGTGGGCATGGTGGCGGGCATCGTCATCATCGCCCTTGGCATTGCGCTTTTCAAGCAGTCCCACCTCGGCAACGACTCCATCAGCGCCCTGAACATGCGGCTGGCGGAGCTGCTCGGCATCTCGCTGGGCACCCAGAACCTGTGCACGAACATCCTGTTTTTCCTGCTGGAATTCTGGTTCGGGCGCAAGTACATCGGCCTTGGCACCTTCGTCAACGGCATCTGCATCGGGTACATCGTCACGGCGTTCTATGACCCCATTCACGCCCACTTCGGTGACGCGCCGTCGCTGGCGGTGCAGTTGGCGTGGGTCATCGCGGCGGTGCTGGTCACGGCGCTGGGCGCTTCGCTCTACCAGACCGCCGACCTCGGCATCGCGCCCTACGATTACCTTTCCCTCGGTCTGCGGGACTACACACCCTGCCCGTACTTCGGGTGCCGCATCTTCACCGATGCGCTCAGCGCCCTGCTGTGCTGGCTGCTGGGTGGCCTTGTGGGCCTTGGCACCTTGATCTGTGCGTTCTGCCTTGGGCCCTTCATCCAGTTCTTCGATCGGACGTTCTCCCAGAAGGTGCTGCAATACAAACCGAACAATTGAGAAACCCCGCGGCGTCAAATCATACGCTGCGGGGGTCTTTTTTATTGCTGCCGTTAAGCAGAAAATGAAAATGAAGGAGATTTATCTTTCAAAACCGCCTGTGGACTGCTGCGGCGATGGGGAGCCATAACAAACCCATCAGACAGGCTTTGGAAGAAGTAAATTTTTCGAATCTGCTTGTAGAAAACGGCGGTCTATGGTAGCATGAAATCAAAGAAAAACAGGAGGGTGTACACATGGTTTTACTGGTTGTGGATACACAGAAAGGTATCGTGGATGAACGCCTGTATGCGTTTGAAAAGTTTGTCAGCAACATCAGGGAATTGATCCGGACTGCCCGCGAACAGGGAATCGAGGTCGTCTATGTCCAGCATGACGATGGGCCCGGCACCGGTTTCTCCATCGGGGACGATGAATTCGAGGTCTATTCCGGGTTTGCGCCACTGCTGACTGAAAAACGGTTCGTCAAGACCGTATGCAGTGCGTTCAAAAAAGAAAGCGGTCTGCTGGAATATCTGACGGAAAAGGGCGAAAAAGATGTGATGGTCTGCGGCATCATGACCGACTTCTGCATCAATGCAACGGTGGAGGCGGGCTTTGAGCATGGCCTGCACATGATCGTTCCTGCCTATGCAAATTCCACGCAGGACAACGAGTATATGACAGGGGAGCAGAGCTACCACTATTACAATGAATTCCTCTGGCCGGACCGCTATGCCGATTGTGTGCCCATGGACAAGGCGCTGGAACTGCTCAAAAAGTGAGGTGTTTACAATGATTTCTGAAAAAGTAAAAAATCAGATTCAAGTGGTGCAGGGTGATATTACCAAACTGGACTGTGACGGCATCGTGAATGCGGCCAATCGGAGTCTGCTGGGTGGCGGCGGTGTGGATGGTGCCATCCACCGGGCAGCAGGGCCGGAATTGTTGGCGGAGTGTCGTACGCTGCACGGCTGCCGCACCGGCGAAGCAAAAATCACCAAGGGCTACCGGTTGAGAGCAAAGTATATCATTCATACGGTAGGCCCGATTTATTCCGGCACAGCAGAGGATGCCGCGCAGCTGGCGGACTGCTACCGCAATTCGCTGAACCTTGCCAAAGAGCATGATGTCCATAGCATTGCGTTCCCGGCAATTTCGACCGGCGTGTATGGCTACCCGCTGGAAGATGCCATGGAGATTGCAGTCAAAACAGTGGCACAGTGGCTGGAAGATCACGCGGATTACGTCATGCAGGTGATTTTCTGCTGCTTCGATGCCCGGACGGAGCAGGCGTATCAGACAAAAATGAAAATGGAGTAAAGATTGAAATACAGAGAAATCGCAGACGGCATTTTTGTTGACCGTCCCAACCGCTTTATTGCCCATGTGGAAATGAATGGAGCGGTGGAAACCGTCCATGTCAAGAACACCGGGCGGTGCAAGGAACTGCTACTGCCCGGTACGGCGGTTCGGCTGGAAGTGTCGGATAACCCGAAACGCAAAACAAAATACGACCTTGTGGCGGTACATAAGCAGGGGCTTGGTTGGGTCAACATGGACAGTCAGGCACCCAACAAGGTAGTAGGAGAGTGGCTTGCAAAACAGGGCTACGACTATATCAAGCCGGAATTCACCTATGGGAAGTCCCGCATCGACTTTTATATGGAAAAGGGCGAGCAAAAGTACCTGCTGGAAGTCAAAGGCTGCACACTGGAAGTGGACGGTATCGGCTATTTCCCGGATGCACCCACCGAGCGCGGTGTGAAGCACCTGCACGAACTGGCGCAGGCACAACAGAAGGGATATCAATGCGCAGTGGCTTTCGTGATTCAGGTGGAAGGCATCACCGAGGTGCGGCCAAATGTCAGCACACAGCCGGAGTTTGGTACGGCACTGGCCGAAGCAAAGGCCGCAGGTGTGCGGGTGCTGTTTCTGCTCTGCCGTGTGGGGCGTGACAGCTTGGAAATCGTGGAGCAGAGGGAAGGCTGAAAAATTTTTCAGAAAACCTCTTGACCCTGACGCAGCGTCATAGCGTATACTGTGGCTGTCGCAAGGGAGGACAGCAAGATGATGACAGTGAACGAAGTGAGCAAGCGGACCGGAGTGAGCATCCGGACCCTGCAATATTACGATAAAATCGGTCTGCTGCGCGCGGCGGGCCGTACCGAAGCAGGCTATCGGCTGTATGACGATGCCGCGCTGGAACGTTTGCAGCAGATCTTATTGTTCCGGGAACTGGAATTTCCGCTGAAGGACATCCAGAAAATCGTGGAGAATCCTGCTTTTGACCGGCAGAAAGCACTGGAACAGCAGATCACACTTCTGACATTGAAAAAGCAGCATCTTGAAGATCTGATCGGCCTTGCGCAGAAAATTCGATCCACAGGAGGAATGGTTATGGACTTTACCGCATTTGATACGCAGAAGATCAAGAAGTATACCGAGCAGGCCAAAAAGGAATGGGGCGAAACGCCGGAATACAAAGAGTTTGAGGAAAAAACTGCCCATAAGACCGAGAAAGAGGTTAAGGACATGAGCAGTCAACTGATGGACATCGTGGCGGCATTCGGCGGGATGCAGAGCAAAGACCCGGCGAACTCTGAAGTGCAGGCACAGGTGAAGAAGCTGCAGGAGTTTATTACAGAGCACTACTATAACTGTTCTAAGGTGATCCTGAATCAGCTGGGGCAGATGTATGGGGCAGGCGGAGCATTTACGGAAAACATCAATGCTGCCGGCGGTGCCGGTGCCGCAGAATTTGCGCAGAAAGCCATTGAGATTTATTGCAAGTGAGCCCAAAAACGCTTTGCGTGATTCAGTTACAGAAATCATAACTAGGAAATGTTATCATATAGGCACAAGAAACACACCGACAACATTCCAATGGAGGATTTCGATATGAAGGCAAAGTTTTACATCTGCAATCACTGCGGCAACCTCGTCACTACCATCCATAACGCAGGCGTTCCGCTGGTCTGCTGCGGGGAGAAAATGAAAGAGCTGGTTCCCAATACGGTGGAAGCCAGCGGCGAGAAGCATCTGCCGGTGGCAGAGCTTTCCGGCAGTCGTCTCACGGTCACAGTGGGCGCGGTAGAGCACCCTATGGCGGATGTTCACTATATCCAGTGGATCTTCGTGGAGACTGAGAACGGCGGGCAGATCCGCTATCTGAATCCGGGGCAGGCTCCCAACGTGGGGTTTGAACTGGGAAGTGAAAAGCCGGTGGCTGTTTACGCATACTGCAACCTGCATGGCCTTTGGATGACGAAACTCTGATACAATCAATGCAAACAGGGAGTGATTTGATGTCACTCCCTGTTTTTTGATGAGAATTTTATGCGGTTCTTTTGGCTCGGAACTGTGTATAAATGGGATGGATATCTGCTGAACGGAGATGCACCGCATAACAACCATCTGAGGGAAAGACTGACGTTTCTTGCACAGGAATTAGAAAA
>ENA-ORLY01001340-ORLY01001340.1-human-gut-metagenome-genome-assembly--contig:-NODE-1340-length-29868-cov-7.123192_pt1 | contig 29868 bp, 28 predicted proteins | sample MGYA00243071_ERZ508832 | MGnify/ENA primary metagenome ERZ508832 (study PRJEB26277, sample SAMN04329777) | human gut metagenome | biome: human-associated habitat | host: Homo sapiens | place: USA... | reverse complement strand
AGTTAAAATCTCCTTATTTTTGATAATCAGTTTTTGATGGTAATGTTGATGATTGCCCCGGCCGTGCCGATGATTTCACCGGTTTCGGGGTCCAAGTTGTGAAAATACGCGGTACATTCGTATGTACCAGCGGGGAGAACAACATCCAGCTTCGCGCGTTCAATTTTGCTGCCGACGGCGATAGCGCCGGATTCGTAAATCTGTTCGCCCGTGTCATTGCGGACAATCTGGACCTTTTGTGGATAATTATTGATGCTCTCGTTTACGAGCATCAGATTTCCCTCAGATGCTCCATCCTCAAAGATGGGTGCGGTGTTGGCTGAAATGTTAATCATGCCCTCGGCTACTTTTTCATTCAAACGCGCTTCAATCTCCTCCGGCGAAAGGTTATCCCAACCGCCCTCAGTGGCGGAAGAATCATAAATGATTCCGGCTTTGGCGCGGGCTTCTTCCTTTGTCATGGGAGAACGGAGCGTAACGATGATGAAAATGATCGCGCCGATGGCGACGGCGGCAAGAACGCCAGCACCGATCCAGACGGCGGTGCGCGAGTTGGATTTGTGCTTGGGGTGGTAATTCATGTGTGAATCCTCCTAAATATAATTGTCAGGGCGGCACCACCAGACGGTGCAATAGTTTTTGGTGGTGCATATTAACGTGTGGGGTCAGGCTTGCCCGGATGCAGGATTTCCGTTTTCTGCTTCATCCGTGCTTCGCGTTGACGGCGCTCCTCCAGCGCAGAATAGATACTATCCACAATTTCGTCTGGCGTCATGCTGACATCCGGAAAATACTTGCGCAGCCGGTCGCCGCCCAATACGACCTTGGTTGAGTACATACTGTCACGCTGACTGTTGTGTGCAATCGGTTCTTCATCTGTTTTGGATCCGCCCGGCTGCTTGCTCTCTGCGGAGATTGGAATAACGTTACTGACTGGCTCCGGTGCGATCTCCGGCTTCTCTGCCGCCTGCGCTGCAGGCGGCTGTGGGGTGCTTTCCTGCTTCGACGGCTCCGACATGATTGACTTCATGCCCAGCGATATCTGCTTTGGCGTGACTTGCGGTGCACCTACGGCCGGTGTTGGCGATGCATTGGGTGTTACCATTGATGCAACCGGGAACGGCGGTGCCGATTGCGCCGGAGCTGGCTTCGGCGGTTCTGGCGGTTTGACCGGTTGAAGGTCTTTATCCTCCAGAATATCGCGCATCGTCTTGTCGTCCAGCTTGCCACCCTTTTCCGCATCGCGCAGGCGCTGTACCCGTTTGACCGTTGGCTTGAGGTTAATTCCCATTAAATCGATGACGGCGTTCTGGTGTTCAGGCTTGAGAAAGGACAGCGCCGACGCAATGGATAATTCCAGCGAATTATCATCTACCGCATCGCAGACCGCTTTGGACGCTTCGGAAAGACGGATGATGCGATTCAGCTTGCTTGTGCTGATACCCATTTCCTTTGCCAGCATTTCGTCGCTGTTCAGCTCGTCAGCGCCGGGCGCGCCGCGCTTTTTTCTGCCGGCCTTGCGTTTCATGGCGGTCATTTTGTTCCGCAATGTTCGTGAAAGGTCGTAGGTAGAAATGTGCGGACGGTGCAGGTTCGCGTCCGCGACGAGGATCATGGCATCGTTGTCGTCGATTTTCTGGATGATGGCGGGGACAGGATAATTCAGCTCCCGCGCGATCATGTGCCGCCGCTGGCCTGAAAGGATTTCCAAGCCGCCCTTGGGATTGATTCTGGTCAGAACAGGTTCTTTCACACCGTTCAGCTCGATGGATTTCTTCAGCTCCTTGTAATCGTCGCTGGTCACATCGACGGAGACGGTATTGAACTCGGATTTCTCCAGATACGCCGGGTGGAGCGTGATGAAGTAGGATTCTCCATCTTTCGGAACCGGCAAGTCCTTCATTGCCTGTTCATCCGGCGACAGCAGCCGATCTTCAAAAATCTTCGTGATTTTCGTACCGGAGGGACCCAGCGCAGCAGGACCAGGCATGAACGCTGGTGTGGGTTTTACCGAAGCGGGCTTTTCAGGCTGCTGCGGTGGCACATCCGGTTTTTTACTGCCTGTATCTGCCGTTTCCGTGGATGGAGCTGTTTTTGGTTTTTCCTCCGGTTTCTTCGGCTCAGATGTCGGTGTAGGCTTTACCTCGGCTGGCTTCTCGGAAGATTTCAGCGGCGCGTCTGGCTTTTTAGCGTCTGCCGCTTTATCCGGTGCCTTTTCGGGCGCGTCGCGCTTCTTACCGATCTCGCTTTCAGATAGCAGCTTTCCGGGCGGCGTGCCTTCGCCCTTGTTCCGAAAACGAAACTCCTTTGCTTCTCTCTCGCCCATGTCGTAGACAAAAGCGGGGATTTCCGTCTTCTTTACAAATTCGCTGGCTTTGCGGCGACGATTGCCGGAAACAATCTGAAACTCGCCATCCTCGCGCTGCCGCAGGATAACCGGCTCCTGTATGCCTTTTAGGACGATGCTGCTCGTCAACGCTTCCAGACTTTTCGGACTCGGCGGTGCAAAGACGCTGCCGGGCAGGTCATGGATTTTGGAAAGCGGAATGTTGACAGGTTTCATTTCCTGCTTTGTAGGGTCGCGTGCTTTTTCTTCTGCCATGTGTGTACCTCCAAAATTGAATTTTTATATCAAAAAATACGTCTCACCATGAGACCTATTTTCTGCCGAAATCATGCCGCACCTGAGCGGAATAAAAAAAGCCCATCGTCGTCGGCGCGTTGTAGAGCGCGGTCAGAAGATAGGCTTTGATGTTATTGATTTGTGTCGTGGTTGTCCGCAGGCTGTCCAGAATGTAGGCAACGTGCATCTGTGTGAGCTGCCGGAACCGTTCCTTGATAATCTCGATGGGGATTTGCTCTTTTCCCAGCCGGACGGCATCAGCGGTGCTGCTCTGGACTTCCGAGATCAGCTCCACCAGCGCGTCCACGTCCTCGGCGGCATACTGCGTGCAGAGCGCGTCATATTCGATTTGATTTCTGACGCTCTCTTTCAAACTCCATCGCTCGATCAATCTCCCACCATCTCCCGGCGGTTTTGCAGGAGAGATAGATGGATCAGGATAGCTAGAATCAGGATAATTATTATCAGGATAACTTGCTTCCCGTTTTGGGAAGTCTTGACTTCCCAAAAGCGGAAGTCTGGAAGTTTGTTTTTGGGAAGTCTGCATTTCCGAATCCGGGAAGTCTGAAATAGGCGCAGAAAGGGGAGCTTCTGGCACATCGGTCGTGGCGAATTTTTTGACGTAAATCTTTGCCGGACGGCCTTGCCCCTGCTTCACGCGCTCGATCAGGCCAAAGCCTGTCTTGCCCGTGTCCAGCTCGGCCAGCAGCCGAACGGCCTTATTGTGTCCGCACATGAGGTCAGTTTGAATTTCGTCGAGCGTGTAGTAGATGTAGACGCGCCCCAAATCGTCATACCAGCCGTGTTTGGCGGATAGCCCCATGCGGTCGAGCATCAGGCCATACAGCAGCTTCGCGTCGGTGGAGAGCGTCTTGAATTTCTTGCTGCGTACCAACAATCTTGGAATCCGGAAGTAACTGAACTGCTCGGATTCTTCGCCGTAGAAATAATCTGATACGATAACCGCCTCCATATTACGCCTCCCTTTTCTTCTTTTCGCCATTTTTCTATTTTTTCCAACTTTTTTATATATTTTAATTCCCAATTAAATGGATAGTTTACAATTTGTAATTATTACACATTCCGAAATTAGTACACAAAAAACGCTAATTTTCAAGAAAATTAGCGTTTTTATATGTAGGAAGTTGGTTTTTCTTTGTTTATTGTTTTGGAGCGCCTACCTCAGAGGCGGCTTCCATCTTGAACTTGTCCATTGCGTCGCGGGCTTCCGGGACGTTGATGTTGGAAGAATTACGGTTCGTCATGTTGTTGCATCTCCTTGTTTGTTTTCGGGAAATCATCTCTCGATTTCCTTCACCCGTAGTTTTTCCGCCTCCGCGCCCATTATGAATGCCAATTCGCGGCGGGAATTCCAGAAAAAACGGGGTCCGTACAAAAGGCACTGCGGTGGGATGCAGATCACACACAGGACGATATTCAGAACAGGCCGCACTGACGCAGGATGGGTCGAAGCGGTCGTCGGTGTCATCGTCGTTACACTAGCTGACCATACCGAGCAGATATTATGTTGTAATTATTGATATTTTGCACTATAATAAAAAATGGAATCGAGTTTTGTCCGATCAGAAATGCGAAACAAGGGATCGAAAGGAGACATCCATGCTACAGCCCAATAGAGAGAGCTTAGAGGTCACCATAAATAAGATTAAAAAGAATGAGATCCTCCTTCCAGACTTTCAGAGGCAGTTCGTTTGGAAAGAAGAAGAAATGCAGCATAAACTAGTTGCCTCTGTCCTGACCAAAATGCCGATCGGCAGTATTCTGCTCTTAAAATCAAAAGACGCGCACGATTATTCGTGCAAGCCTTTAGGCGCAAAGGATCCCATCCCGTCCGAGCAGCTGCCAAGTGGGGCTGTAGAGTTTTTATTGGATGGCCAGCAACGGATGACCGTGCTCGCCAATGTCTTTTCCGACGCGATTTTCCAATTAACGCCACAAAGCAACAATCTGATTGCTCCGAGCGCGCTGAAGCGTCGATTCTATCTTGCAGTTCCGAAATATGGGAACGACGCTTTTCCGGATCTATTTGGTCTACATAGCCTATCGTTTCCTATGCGGACTCCGGATTCCGATGAGCCCGAATTTCTAACGCAGGACATCCTGCCGTTTATTCGGGTAGTCCCCTTCAATGTTAAGAGAGATAATGGGAAGTGCTATAATCCGTACAGCAGACCCATTCCCAGAATGCTGAGTGAACTCGAAACGTATTGCCCAAGTGTTGAGGACGGGTGGTCCTATATCCCGCTATATCTGCTTGTAGAAAACGAGACAATCAGCCTGAATCATACGACACTGAACAATATTATTGTATCGATCGCCAAAAGCGTATCAACGGCAAAACAATTGACCTTGAACGAAATGCTCAACGCTGGACAGATCAATAACGCACGAACGTACATCACGAATAACCTCGATAAGGATCTTTATAATGGTTATTTTGAGCCCGCATGCTTTGAAGACTCCAGCACCAGTGTTTCAAAAGAATTTACAAAGGTGCTTGAGATCCAGGCAAATACATGGGCATCCAAGATGTTTTCGTACTTGAAATCCTGCATCAGCCAAATCAATTTGAGTCAAATTTCTCTGGAAGAGTCTCAACGCGCACGAGCGATCGATATTTACGAGAACCTGAACCGCGGTGGTGTAAGTCTTGATATTTTCGATCTGATCATGGCGCGTGTCGCCCAAGCTACTCCGGAACCTTTTTATCAGCGGCTGGAGAAGTGTGTTTCTTCCGGCTCCGGATATCCGGCCGCCAATATTTCTTCTGCCGCAGTAAAAAAAGCATTTCAGGCGGTTTCCGCCCAAGGTAATTATCATGCATCCGAGAGTATGCAGTGCTATAATAGCGACAAGAATGAATTTCCAAAGGTCTATTTAGAAACTTTCTTGAATATCCTCTCGCTTATTTGCTACAACGGCTGCCGCGGCTGCTATACCGTAGAGCATCTCAAGCGGCAGCGAAAGCTTAGTTTAACGGCGAAGCAGATCGATTCAACCTGTGAACGTTGTTGTCAGGCAATCGATCGCGCCTGTTTCTTCTTCCAGGCCCGCTGCGGAATCCGGACATTGAAAGAAGTCAATTACACATTGATGGTTCCTATTGTAGGCTATATTTTGGACCGGGACGCATGCTATACCGGTGAAAACAGCAGCGCGGTCTTTGATTTGCTGGAAGCCTGGTATTGGTCAAGCATTTTTTCCGGTGCATACGATAAAGACCAGAACCAGGTGATGATCAATGATCTGAACCGATTGATTGCAAACACAGACGCGATTGTCGCCGGAGACGCACCGGATACGACGTGGATTGCAACGCGCAAAGATGATATTATGGGCGTAAAAGGGTTTTCTGACGTTGATTTCTTAATGCTGTCCGGTGCAGCGAATGATGAGTATCCCAAGACTGTATTGGGCAATACGATCTGCCAATATTTCCTTGCCGAGGGCTATGAAGATCTGAGTCTTGATGCAGCCGGACACACCGTACAGCTCACCGTCTTTTCCGAGTATGCGGCAACGCTGCAGGTCCATCATGTGATCCCGTTAGGTTCCACAGGGAGCATCCTGAGTTCAACAAAATCGATCCGCAATGATAAGAAACACTATCTGAATTCTCCCCTGAATTTCATGTATATCACAGATCACGCAAATCACAGTATCTCTAATAAATCTCTTGCAGAATACACGCAAATGATCCCAACAAGTGCAGGTTTGAACGCTGTAGGTTTTGTCGGGGCAAATATTGACGCCGCAGCAACTGACGATATGCGAAAGGCCATTCTTATAAACAGGCATGCTGCGATCGCGCAGAAAATCAAGCACCATATCAATATTCTTCTCCCCTAAGGACAGTTTGAGCGCGGCCTCAACCATGTGTTTCAGCCGCGCTTTTGCTTATAGAGTTGTCGGGTCAGCTTGCCTTCCGATGAGGAAGCAGTTCCCTGCTCCCGCTCTTGAACTGGCAGTAGGGACAAGAGAGCATCATACCGGCTGGCGAGTCCGGGTGGATGATATTCAGGAGGTGCACTCCGTTGTTCTTACAATCATGCCACCATTTTGATTCCAGCTCAAAGGCATCCTTTGCCGTGTCTGTGTACGAGAAAATAAAATATGGGCAGTGGTAAAGAAGTCCGTGCGTCAGCAGCCGGGTCTGCAGGCAATGATCCGAGCGGCCCACATATCGGAAGGTAAATCGTCCGTCATCATCATCTCCAAGAATATAGACGCCCGGCCGGTGTTTCTGCACGACAGAACGGATCACATCCGGCGTCATGCGATAAGGTGTCACCTCCATTTACGAACGCGCCTCACGATCATATTCGCTCAGCGCCGTGGCCAACACAGTTCCCCACTGATTACGAAGATTCTCGAAAAAAAGATCATCATGGCCATCACATTTGGATCTGGATTCCGCCTCCGCGTATGCAAACAGCAAAAGCAGGATGGCATTTTTGATATCCTGGCGTTCCTGGCTCCCTTCCATATCTTCTAAATCTCCACAAAGCGGCTGCAGAATCGTCTTGTAAAACGGATGATTGACATTGAGCTTGATGATCGTATTGTTCAGCAGATGGACCGTATCGAACAGGATCGTCTTTGGATAGCTGACAGGTTCGATAGAATACGGCTTCTTCCGGATCTCCTCTTTTTTCTCCTTTCTTTTCTCCGGGTCGTCTCTTTCCTTGCCAAGAGCAGCAGCAGCCAGAGCATCGACCTGCTGCTCGTCTTCAGCCGCAGTCAGGTTCTTTCCTTTCCTGCTCTTAGGAAGAATCGCCCCGGTTTTTGCCATTGTTTCCTCAGCTTTTCCAAAGTTACCCGCACGCTTGCTTGCCTCGGATTTATTTACGTTCCATGTCTCCTGAACCATTTTGCGTGCTGTTTGAACAACGTCTCCGATCACCTCTCTGATCTGGTCTCGCAGATCCGCTGTAGGCTCCGCTCCGCGCTTAATGTACCTGACCTGAAAGTCATGGTCAAGCTCCGGAGGAAATGAAATCTCGCAGCCCCACCAGCGGTCGATCTCCAGCGCCCGTGCCTCGCCTTTTTTACCAGTGATGTAGGGAACATGCCCGTAGAAGACCTCCCGGTCAGCTCTTAGGATCGAGATCCCTTCGTTTCTGTCGATTTTGCGTTTTTTGGCTTCAACGCTTCCGCCGGCGCCCATGGAAGAGCGCCATTCTTCCGGCAGCAGAGACATCCGGATCACCACGTCCGCAGTTTTTCCATCCGATCCCGGGATCTCACGGGCAAGGTGGAATTCACCAAGAGAGGTTGCCTTCGGCTCGATAGCGCCTTCTGTACGGAGCCGCTGCTCATCGAAGATTGTAGGACTCGCCATATACATTGGGTCGTGCAGATAAACGCGCTCTCCATTGAGCCTGATCTCCAGTCCCCGTTCGATGAATTTTCGGTAGGTCTGCCCCAGATAGTTGGAGAAATCAACATTGCCCTCGATCCGGTCGCAATCCTTCAGGATAACGATCGTACCGCTGCTGTTCTCCAGAATGCCGGCAAGGTTCTCAGGCGGTGTCTGCACCACAGGCTCCGGGATGCGGATCAGATTCCCCTTCTGGATATCATCTAAGTCGATGAAGGTGTAGAGGAACGCTTCGTTTGCATTGGTTCTGGAATAGACCTCAATTCGTCTTGCAAGGGAGATGCCGCCCAGAGTCATGCCGACGCCGAAGCGGCCAATTCCGAGTTTGCCGCCATGCGCACGGATCGATTCCCCCAGCGCCAGACATCTGTGCAGCGTGCCCTTATTCATTCCACAGCCATCGTCGACTACCGCGATCTCTGTGATCTTGTCTGTAGCCTTCTTCTTTCCGGTCTTCCGTGCCTTCCCAACAGTTACCATCACGTCGATATGTGCAGCTTTCGCTTCGACGGAATTGTCCACAATCTCACCCAGCCCATTTTGAGCGGAGTAATCATTGTAGCGTAGGGATTCATACATACGGTCGACACGGATCAATGCAACGGGTTCTTCTTGCTGGGTTCTGGTGGAATTCACTTCAAATTTGTTCTCAGTCATCAATATGACCTCCGATAAAAATATTTCGAGTCCTGAAAAAGAAAAAGGCCTTACACGAATGTAAGGTCTCTGGACAACATCATTATCGGATATATGACGACAGACACGCCACCCTTGAAACAGGAGCAGCGCCATTCTATTCTTCAAGTATATCATCGACAATTCTGCGCTTCTGTTCCCACGGAACTATGCCATGAGACTCTTACAAAACTCGATAATCCATGTATATCACATTTCCTCAAGGATGTCAATGCCGTTTTTGTTTTTTTCGTCCATTTTTTCAAAATTCACACTGCCGTCGGCAGCATTAGCGCTGCCGCACATCACGCACAGGACGATTGACTTTCTTCCCGCTCCCCCGCTATACTATTTGCAGAAAGTGATGAACGGCATCGGAGATAGCGGCTGCTATGCGGTCGAGATCGTGTAAGTGTCAACTTTTGAGCGAGGAGAGATCCGGATGAATAAAAAGGTGATCCAGATGGTTCGTTATCTGCAGCGCGATGGAGCTTGGGTTCGCGGAGAACGTCTTTCAGCGCAATTCGGCGTCTCAACCCGTCAGATTCGAAATTACGTTTCTGCGGCGAATACCTCCGGTTGCCTGATCAGTTCTTCCGAAAAGGGATACCGGCTGCTTGACATGAATCCAAGTTTCCGGATGCTGCTCGATGCTGAGGACAACCCGGAATCCCGTCTGAAGCGCCTCTTACTTGTACTTCTGTTCTCCTCAGAACCCGAAGACATCTTTACATTCAGCGAGCAATTCTATGTTTCCGTCCCCACTATGGAAGCAGATCTTCAGAAGCTTCGCCGCGTTCTCCGAGAATACGCATTGGAAATCGTCAGAGAACGTGACCTGGTATGGATATCTGGTGCCGAAAAAAACAAGCGGAGGCTTCTATGCAATTACTGCTATGCAGAGCAGCGGAATGAATACCTCGCAAACCGGACCAGCTTCTTTCCACAGGATACCGCAAAGGAGATCTCCTTGCGACAGGCTGTACGGGAAAAATTGCTGGAACAAGGGATCTTTGCCAACGACTATTCATTGGGCAATATCGCGCTGTACCTGGCTGTTTCCGCAGAACGCATTTGCGCTGGTTTTCAAGTTGAAGCCAGCGGCCAGCTGATGCCGGATGCCTTTAACCGAATCGACCTGGCTGTGACTGCGCTCGCTGCTTATATGTCGCTTCATTTTTCTCTGTCCCTTTCTGAGGCAGAAACACAGGCCCTGCGAGAGGTTTTGATCCAGCAGGTCAGCCTTCTCGATTACACCAAGATCTCACCTGACAATCTAAATGAATTTGTCGAGGAGAAATACTGCGCCATTACAAGAGAGATCATGGACCAGGTCAAGCAGTTCTATCACATCGAGTGCTTTGACGGAGATTTTTATGTGCGTTTCACGCTGCACATCCGAAATATTTTCACTCGCCAGCAGGGTGGTTTCTTTACCCGCCGGTTTCTGGACGATAGTCTAAAGGTCGCCTATCCGATCGCACATGATATCTCCGTGTTCATTGCCCAGATCCTAAGCAAAAACTACGGTGCAAAGATCTCAGACGATGAGGTGACCTGTATCGCGTTCCACATCTGCAGCTGTGTTTATGACTATAGTAAAAACAGGATCTCTGCCGTTTTTATCTATGAGAGCTATTATGACTTTTTCCGAAAAACGGCGGAGGTCGTGGCTCAGCGCTTTAGTGAAGATCTTTTCATTAAGCATACCGTATCCATCAGTGATTACCTGCCACGCGTTTATCACGCCGATCTGCTGATCTCAACTGTTGACGCTCCCCTGCCGGAGCCTTGCGTACTGATCCATCCATTTCCACAGAAGCAGGACTTCGCTGCGATTCAAACACAAATCAAAAAAATCCGCCAGAAAAAGGAACGCGATCTGGTCTCAAAAACATTTCTTTCTTACTTTAACCGTGACTTTTTCCTGCGCAGCACGCAGTCTGACAGCCACGCGCTGATTCGTCAAATGTGCGCACAGGTCATTGACCAGCAATATGCAACAGAAGATTTTACGCAGCGCGTCCTGCTCCGAGAAACCATGGCTGACACAGCCTTTGGTGCCGTTGCAATGCCGCATGCACTTTCTTTTTCAACCTTAAAGAGCTTTTTATCCGTTGCAATCTGCGATCCGCCCATTTTATGGGGGCACAGTGCAAAGAAGGTCCAGCTTGTGATTTTAATCGGCACAAATTCAAAAGAGCGCAGGACCTTCAGCCGGATCATGGATCTGCTGATCGAAGTCGTATCTGACGCAGCAAACGTTGCCGAACTAGAGCGCTGCGAGAATTACGACGCATTTATTGATTGCTTCTTTTCCATGCTTTTAGAGGACTGACACGATTTATGGCGTACAGGCAGAAGCCGCTTCCAGCTCATGAACGAGCCGGAAGCGGTTTTTTCCGCACTGGCGGAAATTTATTTATTTGCGGGCAGCCCCCGCATTCCTATATACTCAGCACAGGGAACAAAGAAAGGAGGATGTCCAATGGTAGCATTCACAGCGAAGATCATTGAACCGGTCGGTCTTCACGCTCGTCCTGCAGCGGTCGCAGTGACAGAAGCATCAAAATTCCAGTCAGATATCACCGTCCATTGCAATGGGAAAAGCGCGGATCTAAAGTCCATTATCCAGGTCATGAAGCTGGGTGTACAGTTCAGCGCACAAATTGAAATCACATGTGATGGCCCGGATGAGCAGACTGCGGCGGACACGCTTCAGACGATCCTGCGTGAAAAGAGAATCATTCAATAATATTGTAAAGAGAGGTGGAGAAAGCATGAAAAAAATTCTGATTGTCTGCGGAGCCGGCGCGTCCAGTGGCTTCATGGCCAAGAACATCCGTCTGGAGCTTAAAAAGCGTGGCATGACAGCGGACTTTGAATTTATCGCACGCAGCGATACCGAGCTGGATGAATATATCGACTCCATCGATATGCTGCTGATCGGGCCGCATCTGAGATATATGCTGCAGGGCATGACCGAATACTGCAAGCCCTACCATATTCCAGTCTATGTGATCGATCAGAACGCGTATGGAGCACTCGATGGCGGAGCGATCATCGATTTTGTGATCCAAAAATTCAAAGAAAAAGAGAACTGTATTTGAAAAGGAGGAGAACCAATGAAAAAATTCATGCAGTGGATGTCTGATGTCTTTGCCCCGAAAATGAACCGGGCCGCCAGAAATCCGTACGTAGCTGCCGTGCAGGATGCGATCCTCACGACAATGCCGATGATCTTCATCGGAACCATCGGCACCATTCTCGATACCATCAAAGAGGCATTTCCCAGTTTCCCATCTTGCAGCGGCTTTGCAAATTTCTCATTCAGCCTGATTTCGCTTTTCCTGGCTTTTTTGATCCCGTATTCCATTATGGAAAAGAAGCATCTTCGCCAGACGCGCAGACAGGCTGGCTTGGCTGGGCTGGCCCTCTTCATCATGATCATCGATCCGCAGATCGTCGACGGCATTTTCAGCGTCAGCTTTAAGGCGCTCGGCTCCGGCGGCATGATCGTAGCGATTGTCAGCGGTATTTTTGTCGGTTTTGTCATGAGCTCCTTTGCAAAGCTGCACCTGTTTAAAGAAGATTCCGGTATTCCCGATTTTGTTGCCGTCTGGTTTGATACATTGATCCCAATCCTTCTGATCATGCTTATCGGTTGGCTGCTGACGAGCATCTTCCACCTGAACCTGCTTGAGCTGATCACGAATCTTTTCATGCCGCTCGTAAACCTTGGTGAGACGTTCATTGGTTTCGTGTTGATCAACTTCCTGGCGATGGCATTCCTGTACTCGTTCGGCATCTCGACCTGGGTCCTCTACCCCGTGATGTCCGTCATCGCACTGACCGGCATTGCCGCGAATGAAGCTGCTGCAGCTGCTGGTCTGGCTGCGACGAACATTCATGTTTATGAGGTCACCTGGATCATGTCGATCGGTGGTGGCGGTGCGACGCTCTCGCTTGCGATCATGCTCTGCTTCTTTGCGAAGTCCAAACGCCTTCGTCTGATGGGCAAAACCTGTATTGTCCCCAGCATGTTCAACATCAACGAACCGCTGGTATATGGTACTCCGATCACGTTCAACCCCATGCTGATGGTCCCGATGTGGATCTGCGGTTTTATTATCCCCTGCATCACGTGGATCACCTTCAAGATCGGTCTTGTTCCGATCCCGACAAAAGTTTTTGAGCTCTGGTATCTGCCGAAGCCGATTTTCGCGTGGTTCTCGACCGGTTCCTGGAAGGGCGCCGTGCTCTGCCTGATTCTCTTTGCACTGTCCTGGATCATCTATTGGCCCTTCTTCCGAGCATATGATAAGCAGGCCTGTGCAGAGGAAGCCGCACATGACCATAGCCATGACGAAGTCTGAACACAGGAGGTCTCATGAGTAACAATATCGCTGATAATCGAAATGCACAGTCTATGCAGATCATTCTGCATGCCGGAAATGCGCGTGAAGCTTACACAAAAGCGCTTGATCTAGCGGAAAGCGGAAATTTTTGTGACGCAGATTCTCTTTTGAAAGAGGCTGAGACGGAACTGACACAGGCACATCGTCTCCAGACACGTATTTTGCAGGATGCGATCGAAGAAGACGATCCCTGTATTCCCATCCTCCTGATCCATGCGCAGGATACGATGATGAGCATTGACAGCGAATACAGAATGGCCTGCAGATTTATCTCGCTTTATCGAAAGCTGAATACTACGGAGGAAAATTCATGAATTTGGAGATGACAAAAGGATTCCCGGAGAATTTTCTCTGGGGTGGCGCAATCGCTGCCAATCAGGCAGAGGGGGCCTGGCTGGAAGGTGGAAAGGGGCCAAGCGTTGCAGACATTGAGGAGCTTCCCTCTGTCTATAACCGACTGAGTGTCTTTAATTTCCGCCACACGATCCCGGAGCTGAAAGCACATCTGGAAGATCACGAGGGTAATTATCCACGCCGTCGTGGGATCGATTTCTATCACACTTACCCAGAGGATCTGCAACTGATGAAGGAAATGGGCTTCAAGTGCTTCCGAACCTCGATTGCCTGGTCAAGGATCTTCCCGCGCGGCGATGAAACGGAGCCAAATGAAGAAGGCCTGCGCTACTATGACTCGTTGATCGATACGATCATCAGCTGTGGCATGGAACCGATCATCACCATGAACCATTATGAGATGCCCTTGTATCTCGTGACAGAATACGGCGGATGGAATAACCGTACACTTATCACGTTCTTTGTCCGCTACGCCAAGGTTCTTCTGGATCGGTATAAAGGGAAAGTCAAGTATTGGATCCTGATCAACCAGATCAACAGCTTCTTCTGGGGTGCAGAATTCCCGGGGCTTGGGATCACTCTTGACTTCCCGGGTGACCCGGAGCAAGGAAAATACCAGGCGCTTCATCATGAGTTTGTCGCCTGCGCACAGATCAAGCAGTATGCAAAGCAGCTCGATTGCGGGCTGCAGATCGGATTCTCAAACGGAAGCAAGGTTTGCTACGGCGCAACCTGCAATCCCGAGGACGCCATGGCTGCCGTCCAGCGTAACCAGATGGACCAGTTCTTCTTCGGCGACATTCTTTTCCGCGGGCAGTATCCCGGCTATTCCAAGCGCTTCTTTGCAGAGCGTGGGATCAGCATCCAAGCGGAGGCAGCCGATTTTACGCTGCTCGAGGAAAACACGCTTGATTTCTTTGCATTTAGCTATTACTGCACCGCCATTACCAGCGCAAAAGGCGGCACCTGTGACAATCCGCTTCTGGAACGGACCGCTTACAATTGGACTGTCGACGCGATCGGCCTGCGGCACAATCTGAACGTATTCTGGGACCGGTGGCAGAAACCGCTGTTTATTGCAGAAAACGGCCTCGGTACATTTGATAAGCTGGAAGACGGACAGATCCATGACGAATACCGAATCGAATTCCATCGCCGGCACCTGAAGCAGTTGAAGGAAGCGATCCTGGACGGCGTAGATTGCTTTGGGTATGCAGCCTGGGGCCCCATCGATATCATCAGCTGCTCTCAGGGTGAAATGGACAAACGCTATGGGTTTATCTATGTCGATCTTGACAATCTCGGACATGGAAGCGCGAAGCGTTTCCGTAAAGACAGCTTCTATTGGTATCAGCATCTGATCCAGACAAACGGCTCTGAGCTTTAAGTATTTTTTCAAAGCGGCAGGCGCATGGACAGCTTCGTGCGCCTGCCCTATTTATCGATCAGCCTGTGGAGGAACAAATATGGATTTATTTGGAATTTGTATTTCAGAAGGATATGCCGCGGGCAATGCCTGCATGTATCAGAAACCTACATCCGTCGGCAGTGGCATATTCGCCGGTGTGCAGGAAGAATTGCAGCGGTTTGACACTGCAAAGCGACTTGCGAAACAGCAGCTGCTGGAGGCGCTTCGACGCCTTTCCGACAATCAGGCGGCCTCAGAGCTGATTCAGGTCCAAGAAATGCTTTTGGACGACACCGAGTTCTCACAGGCCGTAAGGGACCAAATCGATTCCGGTCATTGCGCTGGACAAGCGGTCACGCAGGCTGCGGCATCTCTAGCTGACTTTTTTCGTGCGATGGACGATAGCTATATGACTGCACGTGCCTCTGATTTTCTGGATATTGCAAATCGTTTGCTCGACTGTATGCATGAAAACGCTGGCCCGGCGTTTTCCATGGAGCGCCCCTGCATTCTGGTTGCGGAAGAACTCCTGCCGAGTCAAACGCTTTCTCTTGATCGTTCAAAGCTGTTGGGGATCGTAACAGCAACGGGCAGTTTTCAGTCGCATGCAGCCATTCTAGCCCGGAGCATGGGGATCCCCGCGATCACCGGGTTGGACATTGCCACTATCGATGATGGTCAAATGCTTTTGCTGGACGGCTGTCACGGGACGCTTACAATAGATCCGGATCCAGAGCGATATACAAAGTTTTGTTCTGAACAGAATAAACATCAGTCACATCAGGCTGAGCTGCGCCGCAGTGCATTCGACCCTGCAGTCAGCGCTGATGGCGTCCGAGTCGAAGTTTGTGCAAATATTGGCGTTCTGGATGATATTACAGACGACACAGTACGCTGTGCCGACGGCGTCGGCCTTTTCCGTAGTGAGTTTCTCTATCTGGCCCATCAGGATTATCCGGATGAACAGACACAGTTTGAAGCATACAAATATGCGCTGCAGCGGTTTGCGCCGAAACGTGTCGTCATTCGCACCATGGACATTGGCGCGGATAAAAAAGTACCGTATTTCTCTTTGCCACAGGAGGACAATCCGGCGCTTGGCTATCGTGCGCTTCGGATCTGCCTGGACCGCCGGGATATTTTCCGCACACAGCTGCGGGCGCTGCTGCGCGCCAGCAACTACGGAAATCTTGCAATCATGATCCCGATGGTCACTAAAGTAGAAGAGGTCTTTCAAGTAAAGACCCTTCTTTCTGAACTTAGGCAGGAGCTTTTCCAGCAGGCAGAGCCATGCGGAAGCTATGAATTCGGTATTATGATCGAAACGCCAGCAGCGGCGATTATGAGTGCGGAGCTTGCCGGTCTCGTTGATTTCTTCTCGATCGGCACAAACGATCTGACCCAATACACACTTGCAGCTGATCGGATGAACCCCATGCTGCAGACGTTATATGATCAGGAGGACGAAGCCGTCCTGCATTTGCTCGCTTTTGCAGCGGAAAATGCACGGAAGCATGGAATCTGGTGCGGCATTTGCGGAGATCTCGCCACACATACGCAGCTTTTGCCGCGGCTGCTTCGCTGTGGGATCCGGGAGCTGTCCGTCCCGCCAGCGTCTGTCGGTTTGGTAAAAGCCGCAATCAGGACGATCACAGTCTGTGATCATGCGTGATACAGAAATCCTTCCAGAAGCACCGGAAAAGGGATTCGTAGAGCCGCTTTCCGGTGCTTTTCATGCCAGCCGATCAATCGGCGCGTTATACGTTTTTTGACATCCGAAGGCTTAACTTATATTTTTTCTGTTTCCTGCAGCGCGGTTTTTGCATATGGCAACACAACTGCAAAGCAGCTCTGAAGCGTATCCTGCGTACTTCAGAGCTGCTTTTATTATTTACTTTTCAGGGCTTCTAACGGATCAGCTGTTTCTCCATTGATGAGAACGCCCAGGTGCAGGTGCGGGCCGGTCGTCCAGCCGGAGTCGCCGGTTTTCGCAATGATCTGTCCCTGACGGACTTCTGCTCCGGCGTTCACCAGAAATTCTGACAAATGCGCATATTGCGTCTGAACGCCATTCTCATGTTCCAGCGTCAGGATATAGCCGAAGGCGGCGTCATAGCTGCAATCGAGAACAGTGCCATCTGCTACAGCCAAAACATTCGTGCCATAGTCTGCCGCAAGATCGACGCCGGAATGCAGGGATTTCTGCTTTGTGACCGGATGCTCTTGCCAGCCATAGGGATTCGTCACTTCCACACTTGTGTCCTCCAGCGGGAAAATATAGGCGCGCACTTCCGACCGAGTCTGCGTTTCCAATTCAATTTCTGATTCAGCTTCCTGTTCAGGCATGATAGGCGGCGTTGCCGGAAGTAACTCCGATTCTGACACGCTCACAGCAACATTTTCTTCCGGAATTTCTTCCTGCACGGCGGGCTCCGGCTCCGGAACAGCAGCCGGGCTTACTGCCTGCGTTGTAAAGACACTTGCTGTCAGTGCGAACAGAACAGATACGCAGATTCCGACCCATGCCGGAATCCTTTTGAAACTTAAAATCGCGCGAATCCGTTCTTCGGCGCTGCTTTTTGCAAAACCACTGCACAGCGGCGCTGATTTTGGATTTCGCTGCGCCATGTCAAGCAGCGTCAGCGCGTAAGCCTTCTTGCAATCCGGCCCCAGCGCGCGCAGAACCGCTTCATCACATGCAAGCTCCATATCACGGTTCGCAAGCCATACCATCAGCCAGACCAGCGGATTCCACCAATACAGGCATAAACATACCGTCAAAAGCAGCTTGCGCAGGCAGTCCTTCCGCCGGATATGCGCCAGTTCGTGTGCCAGAACCAGCTGAAATTGTGCGTCTCCAACCGGCAGATCTTCCGGCAAAAGAACGGTCGGACGAAAAACGCCGAAGGTGAGCGGCGCACGACGACTGCTGCTCACGCAGATGCGCGGATCGCGCGAAAAACGGAAGCGGTCAAGCAGCGCGTCAATGGACGGCTGCGGAGCAAGCCGTGTTCCGCGAAACCGACGTACCATGCAGGCATATCCGATCACAAAATATGCCGCGAGAAGTATCGCGCAAACGAGCCAAACAAGAAGCATCGGACGGATGCCCGCAGCATCCGCTGCCGGTTCTGTGATGCTGTTGGTCGCCAAAGACGGAAACGGCGTTAGCACATCTGATATGACACTGTTTGCCTGCGCTGTAGCCGGCGTGTACAGCAGATTCCAGACGCTTAGATGCGTTGGTATCGTGATCGGAAGCAGCAGCCGCACAGCGGCTGCGCACCAGAGCGTCGGAAAGATCCCGCGCGGCAGATACTTTTTCAAAAGCAGCCGCAGCACAAGCACCAGCAGGACCATTGCGCTGCCGCTGAAAATCGCAGCCTGTACGCCATTCATCCCTCGTATTCCTCCACAAGCGCTTTTAGCCGCGCAAGCTCTTCTTTTGACAGTGACCGGTCACTCAGAATCGATGCAAACAGCAGTTCCGCAGAACCGCCAAATACCTTTTCAACCAACGTATCGGCTTCCTCCTTCTGCGCCTGCTGTTTTGTGATAACCGCATGGCAGATGAAGTTTGGCTCCCAGCGCTCGATCGCGCCCTTATCAATGCACTTTTTGATGACCGTATAGGTCGTGTTTTTATTCCAGCCAATGCTGTCTGCCAGCCGCAGCGAGATTTCCTTCGCCGTCCGGTCGTTTTCCTGCCAGAGAACCTCCATGACCTTCCATTCTGAATCAAACAGTTTCATATTCCGTCTCCTGTTTTTAGGATATATCCAGACTATCGCATTCGTCTATTCCTGTCAAGATGGCTTGACATCTTTAGACTATTGCGATAGTTTTAAAGCAGACTACCGCGATAGTTTGCCGCAGAAAGGAGGTTCACAGGCACACCTTTACACAAACAGCCACGCATTACACGAACGACTTTTTGAATGGGGAGCGCTGAAAGCATCACAGCGCTCCTTATTTCAAATCATGTTCTAAGGGAGGATTTCCAAATGAAAAAAAGTCAAAAGCTTTTGAGCTTGATTTTGAGTATTCTGATTATTTTCTGCGGATGTTCGGCGCAGAAAGAGGTAACGTCGCTTGAACTTCCTGGCGGGCCAGCGGCACCGCAGGAATCTCTTGACTTGAACGCTGTGCCGTCAGCACCAACTGTGGAGATCGACACGACGCAAAAAGAGACAGACAATGAAACTTACTACTTGGAGCGGCAAAGGCTTTCGCTTCCAGAACCGCTTCTGTCGGTGACGGCACAGACCGTATTGGACGATACGATCCTCGTCGGCGGTTTTTCCACCGATGGTGTTGCGCTTGCCTGGATGACGCTGGAGGGAGACAGCGGCACTTTGCAGCTTCCTGATAGCACGGAATACCTCTATGCGCTTTCTCCGGATGACAATGGCGGCTTCTGGCTTCTTTGCGGAAGCGTACCCGCCGCCTATCGGGACGCTTTTGGAAACGTCGTGATTCAGGACAACGAGCCGGAAGGAAAACTTGTTCTAACGCACTATGACAGCGAGTATTCCATGCAGGAAACCATTTTGCTCCAAACGCAATATACAGGAAATAACGAGCGTTTCACGCAATCAGCAAAAACCGAAAAGGGCTTTATTCTTTTGAGCGCAGAACTCCTTGTTCAACTCGATAAATTAGGTGCAGAAACAGCGCGACAGAATGCTGAGTTTGAGGATGGATGGAGATTTATTTCCATGCAAAAAATCGGAAGCGAACTCTTCGTACTAACGCAGAATCGCTATGATGCTGCTGGGGCAGAACTGCGGCTTTTCAGCGCGGACACATTCGCGCAGCAAGAATTTACAACAGACCAGGCGGGCATGACTGGCCTTGGTCTTTGCGCGGATGGGCGGCTGCTCCTTGGCGACAGTCAAACCATTTTTGCCTTTACGCCTGAAACGTCAGAAGAAGAGACGCTTCTGGTATGGCAGGAGCTCGGCGTTGCAGACACGTCGGAGCAGATCTGGCAAACGGACTCCGGTTTCTTCTTCTATACGCCAAATCTCTCAGCGCTTACCGTCCTTCGCTGGATGTCTGGCGAGGCGCTTTCCAAGCGTATTTTATCTCTGGCGATTGCGGGAAACACGCCCGTTGCTGGCTCCTTTGCGCAGATGATCCAGAACTTTAACCTGAGTCAAGATCAGTATCAGATCGAATATACCATTTACAGCGATACCGGTTTGACGGATACGCAGCCGACTGACCTCCTGCGCACACAGATCATGGCTGGTCAATCTCCTGACCTCTATCGCACAGATTGGCGCGGGGAGATTAAACAGGTAAGTGAAGCGGACGCAGAACAGTTTTATACGCTGCTGGACTCCATTGCGATTCTGGAAGGGTTGGACGCACCGTTGTCTGAGATTCTCAGTGAGGAAGCAGACGCCTACTTTGCGGGTGGCTGCACCGCTGAACAAGCAGCAAAGAATATTCAGTCCAGAGCGAGTTTGTACCTGCAAGAGAAGTATCAATGAGTGTCCCTCTTTCAGCAGCTGATTATCTGTCTGATTCTATCTGGATATCGGGTGCAGGAATGTGCGGATTCTATAGATGGCGGCCTGCTGGCTCTTTTGCCTGCGGGCTGCTTTCTGCTGGTTACAGGGGACGGAGGTAAGTGGTATTGTGGAGTGGGTTTTTTTAATTTGTGCTGATCTGGCTTGCTGGATTGTTATATGGATGAGGCCTCAAGGAAATGGAGAGACGGTATGGAACAAGAACGCGTGCTGGCGCTTTATGATGCGTATGCGGACGGGGTATATCGGGTGGCGCTCGGGTATTTGCGGTCGGCGCACGACGCGGAGGACGCGGTACAGGCGGTATTCTGCCGGCTGCTGGAGAAGGAGCTGACCATCTGGCCCGGGCGCGAGCGCGCGTTTTTGACGAAACTGACGATCAATCACTGCAAAAACCAGCTTGCGGCAGCCAAGCGCTTCGCGCCGGAGGCGCTGGACGAGCTGTGTTTGCCGGCGGAACCGGAGGACCGCGCGGTGCTTCGCGCGGTGATGGAGCTGCCGGAAAAGTACCGGCTGGTCGTGGTGCTGCACTGTCTGGAGGGATACTCGTTTTCCGAGATCGCCGGGCTGCTGCAGCTGACGCCGTCCGCCGTCTCCATGCGCCTGCACCGGGCGCGAAAGATGTTGCGTGAACAGCTTGGGAGGGATCAATAATGGAAGAAAATTTCAAGCGCATTGCAGATGCTGTCCGCCTGCCGGAGGGCAGCCGGGCGCGGATCCGGGCGCAGATCGCCTCCCGGGCGGAAGAACAGGAGGCTTCTATGCAGAACAAACCCAAAAAACACCTGCCGCGGCTGGCCGTGGCGGCAATTATCATCGCGGCGGCGCTGACGTTGACGGCGGCGGCTGCGGCGGTCGTCCACCGATTCCGGAATGATATCATTGTCTCCAGCGTCAGCGAGCTTCCGGCATCGACGGAGGATACGCCGACGGCCGTGGCTGTTGTGACCGACAGTCAGAGTGCGGCACAGACGCTGGATGAGATTCTGGCGGAAGGCCCGTATATCACTGCTGAGGAGTGGGAGTCCGGAGAAAAAATCGGTGGTACGACATCCGCTCAGTATGGTGGCTGGGACACCGCGGAGCTCATCAGCAGTGACCCGGCGCTTTCCGTCCGCCGGATCACCCGCGAGACGGACGGCGCGGAGAAAATGCAATACATGGCGGCCGATCCCGCCGACCTTCTGCCCGTGCTGACCGGGAAGATCCGCTTTGATCTGACGTGGCTCTCGGAAAACTACAAAGCTGTCACCTTGGACGATCAGGCATTTATCGTCCGGGACGAGGACGGAAACCCCGTCAGCGAATACTTCTGGGCGGCCTATGGCGCGAATGACGGAAAGGGCTGGTTCAGACTTGAGATCATGCATGACACGACCTGGAATCTTTCTCCGGACTATATCGTGGACGGCACATTTGAGGAAGCTTACTATTACACGACGGCAGACGGCTATGAATTTCTCATCACCGCGGACGGCGATACCGTCTGGGCGGACTGCACGACCGCAAAGACGAACGTCAGCCTGTACGGCGCATACCTGACCACCAGCGATCTGGAACAGATCGTCGAGCATCTGGCGCTTTCCATCTCGGAATGAAGCAAGGCAGCGCCGGAGGAAACCAAAACGATTTCCTCCGGCGCTTTTTTGCTCCAACTGTATTGCATTTTTTATGGAGATCCTGTAAACTTAGGATAGAATTACAAAAGGAGGCGGCTGCATTGGCGGAACTGAATTTGACATCGGCGGTCCCCCATACGGACTGCGGCACCGGGCGGCAAAGGGGCCGGATCGGCTGGCTGATCGCGGCGGGGATCCTCGCGGCGGCGCTGCTGGGGCTGCTCGTGCTGACGCTTGCGGATCTGCGGCGGGCGGCCTCCCCTATCGTCTTTCCCGTGGAGGACGGCGTGTATAATCTGACCGCAGAAGCGCTGGTGACGACGCCGGAGGACGCGGGCAGCTTTGCGCTCTACACGAACAGCACGAAGCTCGGCGTTACGATCGTCTCGGACGCGGAAGAAAGCGGGACCGTCACGCTGGTGGACGCCGCGACCGGGGACGGTATCCGATATGCCGCGGTCAGCGGGCGCTCCGCGGCGTGCGAGTTCACCGCGCTCTCTGCTGCCCGGCGGTACCGTGTCAGCTGCGAGGGGTTTTCCCCGGACGCCGTGGTCACGATTTCTGACGCGCGGACCGTCAGCTTCTGGCACAGTCTGCGCGCCGTGCTGGGTGAGCTCCTGTCGCTGCTCGCGGGCGGCTGACAATGAACTGAAACAGGAAAACCGCCTGCCGGGGCTTCGGCAGGCGGTTTTTGTCTAGGTGCAGCCATCACGAAATGTTTACATCTTTTTCAGGGTCATTTCAGATTCCGGCGATAGAGTACAGCCACAGAACCAAAACAAGGAGGCTGTTTTCCATGAAAAAGCTGATCCCGATCCTGCTGGCGGCGGCGATGCTGCTCTCGCTTGCAGCCTGCACCAGCACCGCGGCGGCCGATGATACAAAATCAGTGCCCGCATCTTCCGACACTTCCACCGAAACGCCGCCCGAACTGCCGGACGGCGAAGCGCCCGCCACGTCGGGCGGCGAGACCTCGCCCGAAAAGCCCGACGGCACGCCGCCGGACGGTGCAAACGGCCAGCTGGGTACGCCCCCGGACGGCAACCCGCCCGACGGTGCGCCGAATGGTCAGCCCGGCGGCTTCGGCGGAGGACGGCGACTTCTACGGCATGAACGCCGCGCTGCTGGCGACGAACGGCGCGACCGTCACGATCAAAAACGCGACTGTCAATTCCTCCGCGCAGAACGGCAACGGCGTGTTCGGCTATGGAGCAGACACGACCGTCAACATCTCCGATTCCACGATCACGACAAGCGCTGATAACTCCGGCGGCATCCAGACCGCCGGCGGCGGCACGACGAACGCGGAAAACCTGACCGTCACCACCTCCGGCAACTCGTCGGCAGCTATCCGCTCCGACCGCGGCGGCGGAACCGTGAACGTCACGGGCGGCAGCTATACCTCGAACGGTTACAACTCCCCTGCCGTTTACTCCACGGCAGCCATTACCGTCAAAAACGCGAAGCTCACCGCGAACAATTCCGAATCGCTCGTCATTGAGGGCAAGAATTCCATTGCGCTCGAAAACTGCACCGTTTCGGGCAATATGAGCAGCACGAAGGGCTCAAGTTCTTCGGAAAACGTCCACACCGTCATGATCTACCAGTCCATGTCCGGCGACGCGGACGTCGGCACGTCGGAATTTTCGATGACCGGCGGCTCGCTGATCGGCAAAAACGGCGATCTGTTCTACATTACGAACACGCACTGCATCCTGACGCTCTCTGGCGTGACGCTCAAAAATGAGGATCCCGACGGGTATCTGCTGCGCGTGGTCGGCAATTCCGCGTCGCACGGCTGGGGCACGGCCGGCAGCAACAGCGTGCAGGTCGAGTTCACCGCCGACGCGCAGACGCTGGAAGGCAATATCCTCGTCGACACGATCTCGGCGCTGGACCTGACGCTCCAGAACGGCAGCAGCTTCACCGGCACGATCAACATCGTCGATAACGCCGAAGGGGGCGCGGCGGTCTCTGACAACGCGGTCGTGACCATCGGGTCCGGCTGCACCTGGACGCTCACCGGCGACTGCACGATCACGAGCCTCACCAACAACGGCAAGATCAATTTTAGCGGCCACACCATCACCCTCGCGGATGGGACCGTGCTGCGCGGATAAGGCATGAAAACGCCCGGCATCCTGGTCGGATGCCGGGTGTTTGGTATCATCTCAGACCTTGCAGGTCCAGCCGAAGGGGTCGGGTTTGGTGCCCCACTGGATGCCGGTAAGTTCGTCGTAGAGCTTCTGGGAAAGGGCGCCGATCTGGTTGTGGTTGACCTCGTATTTCTCGTCGCCCCAGGCCAGTTCGCCGATGGGCGAGATGACGGCCGCCGTGCCGACGCACCATGCTTCCTCCAGCGCGCCGCTTTTCGCCGCCTCGAACAGCTCATCGACGCTCAGCAGCCGCTCTTCGACCGGGACGCCCCAGCTCTTCAGCAGCTCGATGCAGGATTTGCGGGTCACGCCGCGCAGGATCGAGCCGGTCAGCATGGGGGTAACGACGGTCCCGTTGATCTTGAACATGACGTTCATGCCGCCGCCCTCTTCTACGTATTTGCGCTCGACGCCGTCGAGCCAGAGGACCTGCGAGTAGCCTTTTTCGATGGCCTTATCGCCCGCGCGGTTGGCTGCGGCGTAGTTGCCGCCGCACTTGGCCTCGCCGGTGCCGCCGCGCACGGCGCGGACGTCCTCGGTCTCGACCATGATGGGGACGGGCTGCAGGCCGTTTTTGAAGTAGCTGCCGGAGGGAGAGAGGATGATGGCAAACGTCGCTTCATGCACGCCGTGCAGGGCGAGCGTCGGGTCCGTCGAATAGAGGAAGGGGCGGATATAGAGCGACGTGCCGGGGTCGGACGGGACCCAGGCCGAATCGACCTTCACGAGCTCCCTGATTGCCTGCAGGCCGTCGTCCTCGTCGATGCGCGGAAGGCCGAGACGGTCGCAGGAGCGGTTGAGCCGGGCGACGTTTTCCCATGGGCGGAAGAGCTGCACACCGCCGTCCGGGCGGCGGTAGGCCTTGAGGCCCTCAAAGACCTCGGTGCCGTAGTGCAGGACGCTGGCCGCCGGGGACATGGAGATGGGCCCGAAGGGCACGATGCGCGCGTTGTGCCAGCCGTTCTGGTCAGTGTAGTCCATGAGGAACATGTGGTCGGTGAAAACGGAGCCGAAGCCGAGCTGGTCGGCGGGCGGGAGCTTGCCGGGGTTGGGATTTTTCGTAACAGTGATGTTCATAATGATACCTCCTGATGATTACAGATCGTTCAGATGCGCCATGTTGGCGCGGATGCCCTCGCAGCAGGCGTGGAAGGTCGCTGCCTCTTCCTTTGTCAGCGGCAGCTCCACGACCTGCTCCACGCCGCCCGCGCCGATGACGCAGGGCACGCCTGCGAACAGGCCGGACTCGCCGTATTCGCCGCAGAGCTCGGCGCTGGCGGGCATGATGGCCTTTTCGTCGTGCAGGACGAGATGCGCCATGCGCGCGGCCGTGGTCGCGATGCCGTATTCGGTACAGAGCTTGCCGGAGAACGTGACCCAGCCGCCGCCGATGGATTCCTTCTGCAGCGCGTCGCGGTCAAAGCGGAAGCGCGCGTCCTTCTCTGCCCATGCATCGAGCGGCATGCCGCGGAAGCTGACGCAGGACCAGGGCGCAAACTGCTGATTGCCGTGCTCGCCGAGCATGTAGCAGGTGATGGATTTATGGTCGATGCCGGTCTGGCGGGCCAGGGCGCTGAGAAGCCGGGACGTGTCGAGCCCCGTGCCGGTGCCGAAGACGCGGCCGCGCGGCAGGCCGAGGCCCAGCGCCAGCTCCCGCGTGACGATATCGCAGGGATTGGTGATGTTGATGAGCACGCCGTCAAAGCCGCTGTCTTTGATCTTCTGTGCGTAGCTGCGCACAGCGGGGACGGTGTAGTCCATCTCGGTCAGGCGGTCGTGCGACTGATACAGCAGCTCGATCTTGCCCACGCTGTTGATGATCACGTCGCACGCGCCGAGATCCGGGAAATCGCCTGCGCGGACCGTGACCCGGTGCGGCAGATACGCTGCCGCGTCGCGCAGGTCCTGTACCTCGCTCGCGAGCTTCTGCGCGTTTTTGTCGACGAGGATCAGCTCGTCCGCGATGCCCTGTACCGCCAGCGCGTACGCCACGTGCGCGCCCACATGGCCAAGGCCGATCACATCAAGAATTCGTTTTTTGCTCATATCCAGCCCATCCTTTCATCATGATATCCCGAAAACAAAAGCGGCTTCGCCACGATCATGGCGGAGCCGCTGGACTGCACTTCCCTGCACGCTGCCTGCTTCAAACAGGGAAACGGACCTGCGGACCGCCCGGTCTGCAAATCATAATTCGATCCATGCATACAAAAATGGACGCCGAGACGGCGTCCATGGCAAGTACGGCAGTATGCGCCTCAGAGCAGGCGGAAGCGGCACAGAAGGTCTGTGCAGAACGGGCGGTATGGAGCTGCATCGTCGTCCGGGCCATCGTTCACGCTTCCTTTCTTCTGAGATGCTCCGATTTTAGCGCTGCCGGCGGCATTTTTCAAGTGATCAATTTCATCAAACTTTCCCCAGGCCCCGCAAAAAAGCTTGGCGATTCCGCCGGAAACCGGCCCGACCGCCGCAGGGGCTGCCGGGCCGGGAGATGGTGCAGCTCAGCGGACGGCTTCGAAGGCGGACTGGAGGTCGGCGAGGATGTCGTCGATGTGCTCGGTGCCGATGGACAGGCGGATGGTATTGGGGCGGATGCCCTGGTCGGCGAGCTCCTGCTCGGTCAGCTGGCTGTGGGTCGTGGTGGCCGGGTGGATGACCAGGCTCTTGACGTCCGCGACGTTGGCGAGCAGGGAGAAGATCTTCAGATTGTCGATGAACTTATGGGCCTCGGCCTGGCCGCCCTTGATCTCAAAGGTGAAGATGGAGCCGCCGCCGTTCGGGAAGTACTTCTCGTAGAGCGCATGGTCCGGGTGGTCCGGCAGAGACGGATGGTTGACGCGCTCGACCTGCGGATGGTGCGCGAGGAAGTCCACGACTTTGCGGGTATTCTCCGCGTGCCGCTCAAGGCGGAGCGAGAGCGTCTCGATGCCCTGCAGAAGAAGGAACGCGGCAAACGGAGAGATCGTCGCGCCGGTATCGCGCAGGAGGATCGCGCGGATATAGGTCACGAAGGCCGCGGGGCCGGCTGCTTTGACAAAGGAGACGCCGTGGTAGCTGGGGTTCGGGTCAGCGATGGCGGGATATTTGCCGCTGGCAGCCCAGTCAAAGCTGCCGCCGTCGACGATGATGCCGCCGAGCGTCGTGCCGTGGCCGCCGAGGAACTTGGTGGCGGAGTGGACGACGATATCCGCGCCGTGCTCGATGGGACGGATGAGATAGGGCGTGCCGAAGGTATTATCGACCACGAGCGGCAGACCGTGCTTGTGCGCGAGGACCGCGAGGGCATCGATATCCGGGATGTCGCTGTTGGGGTTGCCGAGGGTCTCGATGTAGATGGCTCTGGTATCGGGCTGGATGGCGGCCTCGACCTCCGCGAGATCGTGGATGTTGACGAAGGTGGCCGTGATGCCGAAGTTCGGGAGGGTATGCTCGAGCAGGTTATAGCTGCCGCCGTAGATGGTCTTCTGGGCGACGAAGTGGCCGCCGTTCTGGCCGAGGGCTTCGAGCGTGTAGGTGATGGCAGCTGCGCCGGAGGCCACAGCCAGGGCGGCGACGCCGCCCTCGAGCGCGGCGACGCGCTTTTCCAGCACGTCCTGCGTGGAGTTGGTCAGTCGGCCGTAGATGTTGCCGGCGTCGGCGAGGCCGAAGCGGGCGGCGGCGTGGGTGCAGTCATGGAAGACGTAGGAGGTGGTGGCGTAGATCGGCACCGCACGGGCGTCGGTGGCGGGATCGGGCGTTTCCTGCCCGACGTGCAGCTGGAGGGTCTCAAATTTATATACAGACATAATAAATTTCCTTTCTTAGATAGACAATTCCATTGACTTTTCTATTTTCATCATATATATTGAGGATGAAGAAGCGAACCCCCGCGGGCCATTGCCGTTCTCGGCATCAGAGCCCTCTACTTTGGGGCTGGCTTCTTCTTTCTTCTTAAATATGTGCTCTGCCGCGTCACATTCGTCCGAAGCGGAAATTATTCCGCACAAAGATCCGCAAGCTGATCTGCATGGTCTTCCCTGCTTTCCCGGCGGTTTGGAACGCCGTTTCAATGCCTACTGTTTTGGTTGGCATTAGAATAGCATGTAATTCCTACCTTGTCAATAGGCAAGTGGATATTTCTTTTCGCGGCGGTCGGATGGTTGCTTTTTGGCGGGAAAGCGGGTATGATGAGAGAACCATCACATAGGAAACTGGAAAGGCAGGACATGTATCGGGATCTGACGAAGGGAAGCATCATCCGGGGGCTGCTGCTGTTTGCGCTGCCGATGATCGCGGGAAATCTGCTGCAGCAGCTGTATAACATCGCCGACACGCTGATCGTCGGGCAGGCGCTGGGGCGCAACGCGCTGGCGGCCGTGGGGTCGGCGTACACGCTGATGACGTTTCTGACGTCCATCTTCCTCGGGCTGTCAATGGGGTCCGGAGCGCTGTTTTCGATCGCGCTGGGAAAGAAGGACGATGCGCTGCTGCGCAGCGCGGTCGGGCATGCGTTCGGGCTGATCCTCGCGGTGACGGTGGTGCTGAACGTGCTGGTCTATGCGTTTCTGGACGCGATTTTGCGCTTTCTGCAGATCCCGCAGGAGCTGTATGGGCAGATGCGGGAGTATCTGGTGATCATCTTCGCGGGGCTGCTGGCCACGTTTTTGTATAATTTCTTCGCGTGTCTGCTGCGGGCGGCGGGCAACTCGGTCGCGCCGCTGTGCTTCCTCGGGCTCTCGGCGGGGCTCAATATCGCGCTCGATCTGCTGTTTGTGCTCCGGTTCGGCTGGGGCATTGCGGGTGCGGCAGCGGCGACGGTCTTTTCGCAGTACGTCTCGGGGATCGGGCTGACGGTCTATACGGCGCTGCGCTGCCGCGGGCTGCTGCCGGATATCCGGTCGCTGCGGTTTGACCGGCAGGTGCTGGCGGACATTCTCGACATGTCGCTGTTCACGTGCGCGCAGCAGTCGGCTATGAATTTCGGCATTCTGCTCGTACAGCGGCTGGTCGACAGCTTCGGGCCGGTCACGATGGCGGCGTTCGCCGCGGCGGTGAAGATCGACTCGTTCGCATATCTGCCGGTGCAGGATTTCGGCAACGCGTTTTCCACCTTCGTCGCGCAGAACTACGGCGCGGGGCAGCGGCAGCGGATCCGGAGGGGCTTCCGGGACGCGACGCTGGTCTCGGCGGGGTTCTCGGCGCTCATTTCCCTGCTCGTGTGCGTGTTCGCGCAGCCGCTGATGCGGATCTTCGTGCAGGCCGGCGAGGTGGAGGTGCTGGCGGCAGGTGTGCGGTATCTGCGGATCGAGGGCGCGTGCTATGTGGGCATCGGGTGTCTGTTTTTGCTCTACGGGTTCTACCGCGCGGTGAAGCGGCCGGGGATGTCGGTGGTGCTGACGGTCATCTCGCTCGGCGTGCGCGTGGCGCTGGCGTATCTGCTGGCAGGACCCGTCGGCGAGGTCGGCATCTGGGCGGCGATCCCGATCGGGTGGGCGCTGGCAGATGTGACGGGATACGGATATTATCTGCTGCGCAGGACAAGGCTGCTGCCGGAGGAATAAATAAGGCTCCCCTTGCATGGGCGCTGGCTCGGCGCAGCCGAGACTGAGAGGTTGTCGCAGATTTGCATAGAAAAAACCCAAACCGCAAATTCAGTTTGCGGTTTGGAAAGGAAGAAACGAGCACAGAGGATAAGAAG
>ENA-ORLY01001338-ORLY01001338.1-human-gut-metagenome-genome-assembly--contig:-NODE-1338-length-29955-cov-3.714004_pt1 | contig 29955 bp, 30 predicted proteins | sample MGYA00243071_ERZ508832 | MGnify/ENA primary metagenome ERZ508832 (study PRJEB26277, sample SAMN04329777) | human gut metagenome | biome: human-associated habitat | host: Homo sapiens | place: USA... | reverse complement strand
AAGTCCTTGACGGCGTGCTGCTGGGTGTAGTGCTCCATCACAAAATTGAGCTCCTCGCCGGAGAGCACCGTCTGCGGCTTTTTGGCCTCGCCGCCGAAGCGCTGCTGCAGCAGCGCGGTCAGGTCCTTGCCGCTTATATTCAGGTCTTTGGCGACCTCGTTCAGTTTAACTTTTTCGATCATCTATCCAAGTCCTCCTCATCATCACTCATCATTGCCCGGATACCACCGGCGAAGTTTTCATCGCAGACCGCCAGGATGCCGGTATTTTTGCCGGTATAGCGGCTGAGGGTCTGCATCGTACAGGGAAGAGAAATTACCGGGATATCCGGCAGCTTTTGCCGGAGCCGCGCGGCGCTGCGGGGGGAAAGATCCTGCGCCAGCAGGAGAAGATGGGCTTCCCCCTTTTCCGCTTTTTCCACGGCGGCATCCATGCCGGTGGTGAGCCGGCCGGCCCGGCGGCACAGGGAGATGAATCCCAGCACCTTTCTTTGGGTCACATCATTCATCGGCGGCGTTCAGCTCCTCTTCCAGTTTTGCCATCACCTCATCGGGTACGGGGCATTGGAAGGCACGCTCCAGCCGTTTGGCCTTTTGTGCCTTGCGGAGGCACTCGACCTTGCGGCAGAGATAAGCACCGCGGCCGGCCATCCGCCCGGTGGGGTCTACATGGACCTCGCCCTGCGGGGTATGGACTATGCGTACCAGCTCTTTTTTGGGGAAATGCTCGCCGCAGCCGGCGCACATTCTTACGGGGATCTTCTTTTGCTGCACTGTGGGTGCCTCCTTTCTTTATGATTACTCTTCCTTGGCGGGTTCCTCCTCGCCGTAGAAGCCGCTTTCGGGACGGATATCGATCTTCCAGCCGGTCAGGCGGGCCGCCAGGCGGGCGTTCTGGCCCTTATTGCCGATGGCGAGCGAGAGCTGGTGATCCGGCACGGTGACGCGGCAGCTGTGGGTATCGGCATCCAGAATCTCCACGCCCAAAACGGTGGCGGGAGAAAGCGCCGCGGAAATGTAGGCGGCGGGGTCATCGCTGTAATTGACGACATCGATCTTTTCGCCGCCCAGCTCCTCCACGATGGTATTGACACGGGCGCCCTTGGGGCCGATGCAGGCGCCGATGGCATCCACATTCTCATCCCGGCTGGAAACGGCCAGCTTGCTGCGGGAGCCCGCCTCGCGGGCGATGGAACGGATCTCGACGGTGCCATCGTAGATTTCGGGGACATTCATCTCGAAGAGACGCTTGACCAGGCCGGGGTGGGTGCGGGAGATCATAAGGCGGGGGCCCTTTTCGGTGTTCTGCACATCCACCACATATACCTTGATGCGCTGACCCTCGGTGAAGGTCTCATCGGGGATCTGCTCGGTCTTGGGCAGCACGGCTTCGCTGCTGCCGATCTCCAGGGTGACATTGCCGCGGACGGGATCCACCCGCAGCACCTTGGCGGAAACGATATCGTGCTGGCGGCTCTCATACTCCTTGAGCAGCAGGCCCTTTTCGGCCTCCCGGATACCCTGATGGATGGAGGATTTGGCCGCCTGGGCCGCGATGCGTCCGAACTTTTTAGGATCAAGGGCGACTTCCAGCACACTTCCGGCGGTGATGCCGCTCTGGTACTTGGCAGCATCCTCCACGCTGATCTGGGTGGTTGGGTCCTCGACCTCCTCCACGACATCCTTGCGCAGCGCCACATAGAAGCGGCCGGTCTCGGGATCGATCTCCACGACGCTGTTTTCGCTGTTAAAGGGGTCCTTCTTGATGGCCTGGGCGATGGCGGTCTGGATCTTTTCGATCATATAATCCACCGGGATGCCTTTTTCCTTCTCCAGCATCTTCAGGGCATCAAAGAGGTTAAATTCCTCCTGGGGTTTCTTCTTGGCTCTTGCAGCGCTCATTTGCTTACTCCTCCACTAAAATCATTATACAGACGGATAAACGCGGTTTCGCCGCGTTCCACATTCATTTCGGTTTTTTCATCCAGCAGCAGGGTCAGGGTGCCATCGCGGTAATCGGTAAGGGTGCCGATGAAATCCCGCACGCCCTCCACCGGGCGGATGAGCCGCACCAGCAGCTGCTGGCCCATCAGGGCCTCAAAGTGCCAATCGCGGGTGAGGGCGCGCTCGATGCCGGGGGAGGAAACCTCCAGCGTGTAGCTGCCATCGATGGGGTCGGCTTCATCCAGCACATCGCTGATTGCCCGGGAAAAGGCCTCGCAGCTATTGATATCGATGCCGCCCTCTTTATCGACATAGTACCGCAGGTACCAGCCGCTGCCCTCCTTCTCGTAGACGACATCCCACAGCTGCAGGCCCATTTCTTCCAGAATGGGAGCTGCCAGCTCCTCCGCTATGGCGGCGGTATTCTTTTTGGCCATCGCTTTGCCTCCTAACATAAAGGAAAGAGCGGGTCGCCCCACTCTTTCTTTCTACTACCATATTCCAAATAATACTGTATCACAAATTGCAAGGCTTTGCAAGCACTATTTTGCACAAAAAGGGCGGTTTCATCGCAAAAAAGCGGCATTTTTCCGCCAAAGCTCACCCGGTGTACTCCTCGCAGCGGTAGCGGGGCTTGCCCTGGCTCTTTTTGCCGTACTCAATGGCGTGCTGCGGGCAGCCGCAGATACAGGCCATGCAGTGGGTACAATGCCCCTCCCAGTGGGGTTTGCCCTCCCGCATCACGATGCAGTTGGTGAAGCACATTTTGGCGCAGCGGCCACAGCCATTGCAGACCGGGGTGGTGTAAAAGGGGCTGCTTTTAATGCAAAAGCGATAGAAGAAACGGTTGACAATGCCGCTTTTTAGGCGGTCGGCCAGGGTCAGCTTTCCCCCCGGGAAGGGCTGATCCCCTGCGATGAGGGCGGCGGCTTCCAGAAGGGGCTCCCGCGCGGCATCAATGATCTTCTTCGCCTCTTCCTCTCCTGGCACCGGGAACATGGCCACATAGTTTTCCGGCATCACCAGCGGCCACACGCCGCGGTATTCCAGGCCCAGCTCCCCGCAGAGCTTGCGCAGGCGGGGCCCGGCTGCGCCGATATCATCCCCGCAGGTGAGGACGAAATAGGCTTTTCTGCTGCCATCAAAGCCGGTGCGGCGCAGCAGATCGGCAAAGACATGGGGGATCTGCCAGCCGTAGGTGGGACAGACAAAGACCCACGGTTTTTCGGATTGGAGGGAAGGCGCCAGGCCGCTTTTGAGGGCGGGGGCGGCATCCTCGGCGGTATCGTGCAGATGATCTGCCAGCAGCTGCGCGGCCCAGCGGCTGTTGCCGGTGCCGGTGAGGTAATAGATCATGCGGAAAAGCCTTCTTTCGGTTAGATTTATTCGGCCCAGTTCTGCAAAAGGCCATCGTAAACGGCGGTCTGGTGCTTGAATTCCTCGTAAAGGGCGTGAGCCCGGCCCAGGCGGTTTTCAAACAGGGCCCGATAGTAGCGGCGTGTGACCACATAGGTGCTGAGGGAGATGCGCTTGTAGTAGTAGCCGGCGGTATCCATCATATCGGCGTACTCGTACATCAGGTCCCACAGGGCGTTGATGGCCTCGGTCTCGGGCTTTGCCACATTCTGCACTGCCTGCAGCTGACCCACGATCTCATCCAGCAGGCCGCTATCCATAATGCCGGCGGCGGCGAAGCTATCGCCCTTTTCCATGGCCTCACAGTAGGCTGCGTAATCCCGCTCGAAGCGGCGGCAGCTTTCCCCCGCCACGGCCTCGTAGCTCTCCTTGAACGCGCGGTAATCGGCCAGCACCTCATCCAGCACGCCAAAGTACCGGTAGCTGCCCAGCAGCGCCAGCATCTCATCGGAAAGGGTAGTGGGCGAGGCCTGCAGCTTTTTGAGCAGCAGCGGCGAGGCCGTGACCCCATTTTGCAGCAGTACAGCGGCGGTTTCGGTATCATCATTGGCCACAGCCAGGTCCAGCAAATTGCCGGTTTGGGCGCTTTCCACCCCGTAGCGCAAGGCCACAGTGGTGCTGTCCCCTTCGGGAAGGGCGGCCTCCTCCGCCGAGAGCGGGAAATGGGCCAGGTAAAGCGACAGCCGTTCGGCATTCCCCATGGCGGTGCAGTAGTAGGCAATGGAAGGCGCCGTGCAGCCGGTATCGGTGTGCTGCTCCTCCAGAGTGGAAAGCAGCTGCTGCCAATCCTGGCGCTCCGCTATGGTCAAGGCGGCGGGCTCCGCCCAGTAGAGATTGCGGTTTTCCCCGGTGACGCCGGCTTTGACCACCAGCTCCACCGTTTCGGCATTGCCGCTTTGCAGCGCGGCCCACAGCAGGCCGTCGCCATTGCGGTCGGTCACCAAAGCGTTGCCCTCATTGAGCAGCAGACGCAGGGTGTCATTTTCCCCGTGGCGGGCCGCCCACAAAAGCTGCTCCGACTGTACCCGCAGCACCGATTCCTTTTCCAGCCAGCCCTGGCACAGCACCGTGACGACCCGGAGGGACGGTTCCCCCTGCTGCATGGCCCGCAGCCGCAGGCACAGGGCATGGGGCTCGCCATCGGCCAGGAGAGCCTGTAATTCGGCATCGGAGGCAACAGCACTGGCGCTTTCGCCGGTGATGGGATCGGTGAGAAGAACGGCATAGCGGTTCAGGCCCTCATCCTCCCCGGAAAGATAGCCTTCCGGCAGGTCCCCGCCCTGCTGCGCCCACACGCGCACGATGAAAAGATCCTCACAGGCGGTCCATTCTTCCACCGGCAGCACATTGATGCCGAAGGAGGCCCGCAGATCCAGAAGGGGCCGGTTCTGCTCATCAATGCAGTAGCACAGGGTCACGGATCTGCCCTCCACCGTGGCGGGCTGCAGCACCCAGTGCTGCGCGCCGATGGTCAAAGCGGCGGGGTCGCCATCCGAGACGACCGAGCCGGAAAGGCCCAGCTGCTCCCACAGGGCGGCGTTATCGGGATCGGCCAGCCACTGAGGGCGGTCTTCCTCCGCGGCGGCAAATACCGCGGACAGTTTGTATTCTTTTTGCGCGCCGCAGGCAGTCAAAAATATCAGCATGACCGCCAGCAGCAGCGCCGTCCATCGTTTTAGCATAAGTCACTCCCAAAAATGGTTTTGTGCGGATATTTTACCATACTGCGGCAAAAAAGGCAAACGCAGGGGATGAACAAACTGTAAAAAAAGCCCCGGAACGGGCGGTTCCGGGGTGAGATGAGGGGCTGTTCAGCGGCGCAGAGCCTTGAGCTCAGCCTTGTGCTCCGGGGGAACGCGGAAGCTCTCCACTGCCTTTTGGATGGTTTTTTGCCGTACCCAGGGGGAAAGACGGTCTTCGGTGAGGTAGGGCAGGATCTCCTCATACCGGAAGGCGAGCGCCGTGGCGAAATACCACGCCTGCATCATGCGGATGTAGTAGTGATCGCTTTCCACCGCGGCCACCCAGGCCGGGTACTCCGGGGAAAAATCCTCCCGCAGGTAGTGGGTCATCAGCATCTCGATGGCGAAGCGGACGGTGTAGGGGTGGGCATCCCCCAGCCAGCGGGTGACGCAGGGCAGCAGCTTTTCGCGGTTTTTGGCAAAGCAGACGGGCTTTAACAGGTCGCAGGTGGCCCAGTTATCGATCCGCGGCAGAAAGCGCTCCAGCCACGGCATCAGGGCCTCAAAGCTCTTTTCCCGCATCAGCAGCAGGGCATGGAGATTATTTTCCTCGTAGTAGGTGTGGAGCAGCTCCCGCAGGAAGAGTGCGGCCTGCGGCGTTTTGGCCAGGGCGGCGGCATAGCGGCGCAGGGCGGGCATCCGCACCCCGATGACGCGCTCCCGCGCCACCCCCGGCATGAGGGCGGGATGGAAGGCACGGTATTTTTCATCCCGCAGGGCAAACAGGGCTTCGGTGATCTCTCGCATGGGCGGCCTCCTTTTGGGGGTTTGGATGATAGGATTCTACCGCAAATAGGGTAAAAGCGCAAGAAGGGGCGGCCTGACCCACAAGGGAGGGCAGACCGCCGGAAGAAAAACATGGATAATATCAGTGCTTGGGGACCAACAGGGCCCGCATGGCATTGAGGATGGCCAGCACCAGCACGCCCACATCGGCAAAGACAGCGATCCACATGTTGGCATCGCCGGTGGCGCCCAGCACCAGTACCAGCGCCTTGACCGCCAGGGCGAAGATAACATTCTGCCAGACGATCTTCATGGTGCGGCGGGAAAGCCGAACGGCCAGCGCCAGCTTGCTGGGGGCATCGTCCATCAGGACGATATCAGCGGCCTCAATGGCGGCATCGCTGCCCAGGGCGCCCATGGCGACACCGACATCGGCGCGGGCCAAAACAGGAGCATCATTGATGCCATCGCCGACGAACACCAGAGGAGAACCAGTTTGCAGCAGCTCCTCCACCGCGGTCACCTTATCGGCGGGCAGCAGCTCGGCCCGGTATTCATCCAGACCAAGCTCCCCAGCCACAGCCTGGGCTACGGCGGTCTTATCGCCGGTCAGCATCACGGTCTTTTCCACGCCCTCGGCCTTGAGGGTCCGAATGGCCTCGGCGGAATCGGGCTTGGGGGTATCGGCGATGACCAGATAGCCGAGGTAGTCCTTATCGGCCGCCATATGGATAACGGTGCCGACCTCGGCGACTGCGGCGCAGGAAACACCGATTTCCTTCATCAAGCGCTCATTGCCGGCGTAGATATGACGGCCGTCAATGACGGCTTCAATACCGCGGCCGGTGTGGTCCTTGGCGTCCTCGATCTCTTTTTCGATGGGCTTGCCGTAGGCGGCCACCACCGACTGGGCAATGGGATGATGAGAGAAGCTCTCGGCAGCGGCGGCGGTCGCCAGCAGGTCGTCCTCGGTTCCGGCGGCGGGGACGATATGGGTGACGGTAAAGCTGCCCTTTGTCAGGGTGCCGGTCTTATCGAATACGACGGTTTTGGCCTTAGCCAGTGTTTCCATATAGCCGGCGCCCTTTACCAGGATGCCACAGCGGGAAGCCCCGCCGATACCGCCGAAGAAGGTGAGCGGTACGCTGACAACCAGCGCGCAGGGGCAGGAAACGACCAGGAATACCAGGGCACGCTCCACCCAGGTGCCCCAGGGCTGGGAGAAGAACAGGGGCGGAATGACCGCCAGCAGGGCGGCGCTGATCACGACGCAGGGGGTATACCAATGGGCAAAGCGGGTGATGAAACTTTCCACCCTGGCCTTTTGGTCGGCGGCGTTTTCCACCAGCTCCAGAATCTTGGCGGCGGTGGATTCGCCGTAGGCGCTTTGGGTCTGAACCGTAATGACACCGGTGAGATTTACCGTACCGCTGACCACCGGATCGCCCTCCGCCTTATCCTGCGGCAGGCTTTCGCCGGTTAGGGCGGCGGTATTCACAGCGGTGGAGCCCTCCAGGATCACGCCATCCAGCGGGATCTTTTCGCCGGGGCGGACGATGATGGTCTCCCCTACTTCCACTTCATCGGGGTCCACCTTTTCTTCCTGTCCATTCCGCACCACATTGGCGTAATCGGGGCGGAGATCCATAAGCTGGGTGATGTTGCGGCGGGTCTTGCCCACGGCAACGCCCTGGAACCATTCACCGATCTGATAGAACAGCATAACGGCGACGGCTTCCCGGTAATCGCCCAGTACAAAGGCGCCGATGGTGGCGACCGACATGAGGAATTCCTCGTCCATCAGGTCACCGTGCAGGATCTTGCGGATAGCACCCCACAGGACATCCCAGCCGACAATGAAATACGGCACACAGTAGGCCAAAAGCTGCCAGATGCCCTCCAGCGGGAGAACGAACCACACCAGTGCCAGCAGTACCGCCGCGGCGATAATGCGGGCCAGATGCTTTTTCTGTTTTCTTGTCATTTCGGTAATCCCCTTTCCCCGGTGATGGCGGAAAATATTACTTGAGCAGGATGCGGCAATCGGGTTCCACGCGCTTGCAGGTCTTTACCACTTCGGCCAGGATGTCATCGTAGCGGGCGTCATCGGCCTCCAGGGTGAGCTTCTGGGCCAGGTAGCTGACACGGGCATAGGTCACGCCATCAATTTTGGAAATGGCTTCCTCCATCTTGGCGGCGCAGTTGGCGCAATCCAGGTCTTCCAGCATATACATCTTTTTCATGTCAGTTTTCCTCCTTGGATGAATGATTGGTGGGATGGGAATGGTGGTCATGCTCGGTCAGGTGCTCAAAGCCCTGCCCGATGATGGTACGGACATGGTCATCCGCCAGGAAATAGTAGATGGTCTTGCCCTCCCGGCGGGAGGCGACCAGCTTATTTTCCCGCAGCACCTTAAGCTGGTGCGAGATGGCGGATTGGGTCATACCCAGCAGCTCCGCGATGGCGCAGACACACAGCTCCGATTCAAACAGCGAATACAGAATCCGCATGCGGGTGGTATCGCCGAACACCTTGAAGAGATCCGAAAGGTCACAGATCAGCTCCTCCGGGGGCAGCTCCTGCCGCACCGTTTGCAGGATGGCGGTATGGTCATGCTTTGGCATCATTTCGACCTCCATTCATATGTTTTCTTGTTCATATGATAGCACGCTCATATGTTATTGTCAACAGCAAATTTGATTTTTCTTTGATAAAATATCAAAAAACAGGGGCGGCGAGAGGAATCGTCGGATGCGGCGTCGCTGCCCTTGACAGGCATCAGCCCGTCTGCGCTGGGCATAAGCCTGCCTGCGGGCGTTCCTGGCCTCCGGCCGATCCCTCCCGCCGCCCTGGAAAAGGACGCCAAAAAGCCCGGAAAACCGAGGTTCTCTGGGCCAACGGGGAATATCAAACTCAGCGGTAGTCTTTCCGCTCGTTTAGGCACTTCTTTTCTTCGGGCTTCAGGTCAAGGCCGATGGTACCGCCGGGGTTCATGGTGTAATCGGGGTCAAAGTAATCCTTGAGCACCCGGAACACCCCGTACTCCTTCTCGCCGATATAGCCCTCCAGCCAGGGGGCAAACATCTTGCCGATGCCGTGATGATGGCTGATGGCCGCGCCGGATTTCTGGATGGCATCCAGAATGGTGGTGTGGTAGCGCTTAAATTCAGCGGCATCGTTCATCCGGGTGATGAAGATGAAGTACAGGTTGGCGCCCTGCGGGTAGCAGTGGCTCATGTGGGTGGTGACGATGGTATTGGGCAGCGCATGGCAGACCGCGCGCACATCGCGGTGCACCTGCGCCATATTGGACCAGTTGACGCTGCACTCCAGCGTATCGGTGATGACGCTGAAATCCATGAGGGTATCGCGGAGGTAAGGGTCATTGAAGCGGCCCTTTTCCCAGCTCTTGGTCACATAGCCGGTCATGGGCATGGCGCCGTACCGCCGGGCAATGCGGTGGATATTCTTCGCCACGTTTTTGGAAAAGCCCTTTTCGCCATCGGTAAAGCCGAGGAACATGCAGCGCTCCATATCCTTGTAGCCCAGCTTATCCATCAGGGGGGCCAGCGGTGTTTCATCCACATTGTAGAGCTTGAGCATCAGGTGGGTCTCTTCGGGGTCGGAAAGGCGAAACACCGAGGAATAGCCGCATTCGCACTGCATCATCTCCCGGGCGGCCGCCATGGCGGTCTCCCAATCCCGGAACATGTAGGAGAAGCGCTTTCGGTTTTCCGGCTGCCAGCGGAATACCTTGAGGGTCACTTCGGTAAGGACGCCGAAAGTGCCCTCCGAGCCCATCATGATCTGGTTGAGATCGGGGCCGGTGGCCTCCCTGGGATAATGGGGAGTGACAATGCGGCCGATGGGGGTGGCGTACTTCTGCGAAAGGACGATATCGGCGATGGTGCCATAGTAGGTGCTGTTCTGGCCCGCGCCGCGGGTGACCACCCAGCCGCCCACGCTGCTGTACTCGAAGGACTGGGGAAATTGACCGCAGGTATACTGCCGCTTGGCGCCAAAGCGATTGGGGGCATCCTGCAGGGCTTCCTCCAGCGCGGGGCCGGAAAGCCCCGCCTGCACCGTGATGGTCTGGTCCACCTCATTGAAGCTGAGGATCTTATTGAAGCGCTTTCGCATATCCAGCGAGATGCCGCCCTTGATGGGCTCCACGCCGCGGGTAACGGAGCTGCCGCCGCCGTAGACATACAGCGGGAGCTTATGCTCCGCCGCATAATGGACAAGCTCTTCCACCTGCTCGGTGGTATCGGGGTAGACCACCACATCCGGCAGGCTATCGATCTGTTTGTGCCTCAAACGGAGAAGATCGTAGCCGGTGCAGCCATAGGCCACCGAAAGTCTTTCGTAATCCCCCGTGGTAACAAATTCTTTCCCGACGATCTTTTTCAGCGCCTCCAGGTGCTCCGGGGCGATGCGAGAGGGGTGATCCGGGAGAGAGACCTGATCAAAGCCGATATCATCGGTGTAGTCCCGGAAGTCCTCATCGGTCATATGGAAGGCTTCCTTCATCATCTTGTAGAGGGATTCCTTGGGGTACTTGAAAAACTCGGGATCGCCCCAGCGGAAGATGGAACGATAGCTGCCCGCCGGGGCGGGAGTCAGCAGCCACTTGGGCTCGAAGCCTTTGTACGGTTTATTGCTCATGGTCATTCTCCTTTTCGGTTTTCTCTTCCAGCAGGCCGGAGGTGATGATGATATCCACCCCCAAGCCCAGCACATTGGGCAGCACCGCTTCTCCCCGCTTCATCGGACGGGTCACACGGGCGCGGTTAATTTCCCGCATGACATCGAAAATTTTATCCTTGGGTATTTCGGCCGAGGTGCGTACACTGATGACCGGGACCTCCGGAAAAACGGTGCGCACCGTGGTGCAGAGGGTGCGGGTGGGGCAGGTCATCTCGGCCGTGGCGAACTGTTCCCCCCGTTTACAGGCATTGCCGGTGACGGTAAAACGGCCGTCCCGCTCTTCGATGCGCAGGGTGCAGCCCCGGGGACAGACGATGCAGGTCAGCTCAGTCATGCTCCATCACCTCAATTTCCAGTTTGATCTGCGAAGCCACGGTCAGCGCCTGGGCGGAAAGATCCAGCTCCAGCCGTTCCATCTCCGGCGGGCGGAGGAAGGGGTACCGGCGGGTGTATATTTCCCGGCCATCGGCTGTAATGACAAGGCGGCAGGGGCCCAGGTTTTCCCGGCTGCGGAAGTAGACAGTCACGGCGGAACGGTCGGCTGCAACATCCAGCCGCTGGGGCACAGCATACAGCAGCCCCTCCCCCGCCATGATGGGAATGAGGGTTCTTTGCTGCCCCGAACGGTACCGGGCCGCGCTTTTTCCGGCGGCTTCTCCGCTTTCGGAGACATAGTCCACCAGGTCATTGACATGCAGGGCATTGCCGCAGGAGAATACACCGGGGACCGAGGTCATCAGCCCGGCATCGCAGACGGGACCTTTGGTTTTGGGATCGATGGCCGCGCCAAGGCCCTCGGCCAGCTCGTTCTCCGGGATGAGCCCGACCGAAAGGATGAGGGCATCGCATTCCACGATCTGTTCGGTGCCGGGGATGGGAACCATGCACTCATCCACCTGGGAAATTTCCACCGCAGTCAGTCGATCCTGCCCAAAAACGCGGGTAACGGTATGGGAGAGATAAAGCGGGATATTGTAATCATGCAGGCACTGGTGGATATTGCGGGTGAGCCCGGAGGGGGTGGGTTTGGCCTCATAGACGCCCAGCACCTGGGCGCCCTCCAGCGTAAGGCGGCGGGCCATGATAAGACCGATATCCCCGCTGCCGAGGATGACACACTTCCGGGTGGGCAGTTGACCCAGCAGGTTGGTAAAATGCTGGGCACACCCGGCAGTAAAGACCCCGGCCGGGCGGGTGCCATGGATGGAGACCTGCTTGGCAGTCCTCTCCCGGCAGCCGGTGGCCAGCACCAGCGCTTTGGCGGCCACCGTTTCCACGCCATCCCGGTTTACCAGGGTGACGGTAAAACCCTCAACGGTCTTTTGGATGCGGGTGACGAAGGTGAGGGTCCTCGCTTGCAGCCCCAGGGCATGAAATTCATCGGTGAAGCGGCCAGCGTATTCCGGGCCGGAGAGCTTTTCTCCATACCGTACCAGGCCAAAGCCATCGTGGATGCACTGTTTGAGGATACCGCCCAGGCGGGCTTCCCGCTCGATGAGAAGAACCTGGGCGTCGTTTTGGTGGGCAGCAATGGCCGCGGCCAGCCCGGCCGGTCCCCCGCCGATGACCAGAACATCAACGGTAAGCATGCTTTCTCCCTCCTTCGTCATTTGGTTTTGCCATAGGTGATGACCGCTTGCTCAGAGGATTTTCTGACCTCCTCCAATGGGCAGTCCAGGTATTCAGCGATGATCTGAGTGACCAGTGGCGAGCAGAACCCGCCCTGGCAGCGGCCCATGCCGGGCCGCACCCGCTTTTTGATGCCATCCACCGTGGGAACCGGGATGGGCGAACGCAGGGCATCCAGAATTTCTCCCTTGCTTACCTCCTCGCAGCGGCAGATGATGATGCCGTAATCAGGGTTCTGTCGGATGAGGGCGGCCCGCCGCTCATCGCTCATTTCCCGCAGGACGGGCGGGCCACGGCGGATGGGATCGTAGTTTTCGTTCTTTTCCACCGGTTTAAGCGTGGAAAGATAATCGACCGCCATTTTTTCGATATCCAGCGCGACGGCCGGGGCAGTGGTAAGCCCCGGGGACTGGATACCGGCACAGTGCAGGATGTTGCCGGTTTTGCGGCCCATTTCGATGATGAAGTCCTCTTCGAAGGTGGGGGCGCGCACCCCGGTAAAGTAGGTAATGATATCCCCCTGGGAAAGGGTGTGCATGGTGCGCTGCTGCTTTTGGAACACATGGTCGATGCTTTCCCGGTGGGTTTCGGTGTTCTCTTTTTCCCAAGTTTCTATGGCATCGGGGCCGACCAGCAGGTTATCGTGGACGGTATGCAGAATGCCGCCGCCTTTGGAGTGGTGAGTGTTCCGGGTGATATCCATGACCGAAGCGATGGTGTGCATATAGGCCCCGGCCTTTTTATCCAGGATGGAATTGGTGCCACGGCGGGGATGAATGGAGAAGAAGCGGTCCCCCGCCATGGCGGCGATCTCCTCCGCGAAGACGCCGGCGGCATTGATGACCAACGCGGGATAAACGGTGCCGCGGTTGGTGGTGACGCTATGTATTTTGCCATCCTGTACCTCCATGCCCAGCACGGCGGTATTCAGCGAGACCTCGGCACCGTTCTGCACGGCGTTTTCGGCATAGGCGATGGTAAGCCCATAGGGACAGACACAGCCGGAGGACGGATTGGAGATGGCGAAGGCAAAACGGAGATTGGGCTCCCGGCGGCGCAGCTCCTCCCCGGAGATGAGCTCGGTATCGGCGATGCCATCCCGATTTTTACGGACGCGGCAATAGAGGGCAATGAGGGGCTTAAGCCAGGCCTTTTCGAAACAGACATACTGCCCCACCCGCTTAAAGGGAACATCAAGTTCCCGGCAGAGCTGATCGTACATGGCATTTCCTCGGCGGACATAGTGGTGCTTGAGAGAGCCGCGGGAAAGATCGATGCCGGGGTGGACCTCGCCGTCATTGCGGCCAGAAGCCTGCAGCGCCAGATCGGCTTCCTTTTCCACCAGCAGGATATCCAGCTGCCATTTGGAAAGCTCCCGGGCGATGGAGGCCCCAGAAATGCCCCCGCCGATGATGAGGACATCCGGCTTTCTGCCTTCCAGCGCGGTATCCCGCAGAGTGGGGATGCGGATGGACTGCTCCCCTGCCTCATCGCAGCGGATCTCATTGACCACATGGGTGGTACTGTATTTTTCGGCTGCCAGAGAACAGGCTTCCACCGTTTCTGCCCAGGCGGGCAAATGCCCCGAAAGCACGATGCAGCCATCCGTTAGGGTGGCCGTGACCGCCGGGCCAAAGCGTTTTTTCAGCCGCCGGTTTATCCTGCGGATGTTCATTTTCCGGCACCTCCCGTTCATGTCGGCCAAACGGCCGACTCTATACCCAAATGATAGCGCCTGCCGGGAGAGATGTCAAGACGGCAAAGGGACGGGTGAGAGAAAATTTCCGCAAATTTTACACCGCCGGGCAGGATGGACAGCCGCCCGCTTTCATGGTACAATTCGGGGTAGAAACAGGAAAGGAGCTGGCATATGGCCGCACCGAGAAAGGACAACATCAAGGAAAAGATATTGCAGGCCACCACCGAGCTGCTCAAGACGACCGCGCTGGCGGAGATCTCGCTGGCGGAGATCGCGGCGGCGGCCGGGATCTCCAAGGGGACGCTGTACTACCACTACAAAACCAAAAATGAGGTTTTTCTGGATATTACTCAGCATTTTTTGGATGAGCAGTGGGAGGATCTGATCCGCTGGACCGAGAACAAAGAGAAGGACACCAGCCTAAACCGGCTGGTGCGGTATGTAGCGGAGCGGGATATTGCCTCTGCCGGGCTGCGCCTGCAGCTGCTGGCGGAAGCCCAGCTGGGCAATGAGACTCTGCGCCAGAACCTGACCACCCTGTATCAGAACTTTCAGGGATTGATCCGGGGGAAAATAGCCGAGCGCACCGCGCTGCCGGCCGATTTTTTGACCTGGCTGCTGCTTTTGGTCTGCGATGGCATCATCGTGCAGGAATCTATCGGCAACGCGGCCTTTGACCGGGAGGCCTTCCTCGCTGAGGGGATCCGGTATCTGCGGAAGCTGAGCGCCGCGCAGCAGGAGAACGACTGATTTTACGAAAGCGAATGGAACGATAACGGAAAGGGGGGCACCGCCATGGCACAGAAGAATATCACGCTGGGACTGGTGGCCCATGTGGACAGCGGCAAGACCACCCTGACCGAAGCCATGCTGGTGGGGGCCGGGGCGCTGCGGCAGGCCGGGCGGGTAGACCATGGAGATGCTTTCTTGGACACCCATGCCCTGGAGCGCAGCCGGGGGATCACCATCTTTGCCAAGGAGGCAAGGCTGACCCTGCCCCATACTGCCCTGACACTGCTGGATACCCCCGGGCACGCTGACTTTGGCGCGGAGATGGAGCGGACGCTGGCGGTGCTGGACTACGCGGTGCTCATTATCAGCGGGACGGACGGCGTGCAGGCCCACACCGAAACGCTGTGGCGCCTGCTGGAACGCTACCGCATCCCCACTTTTATTTTTGTGAACAAGATGGATCAGCCGGGCGCTGACCGCGCGCTTATTCTGGAGGAGCTGCAAAGGAAGCTCTCCCCCGCCTGCCTGCCCCATGACACCGATGAGGAAGCACTGGCGCTGTGCGATGAGCGGCTGATGGCGGAATACCTGGAAAGCGGAACACTGACCGAAACAAATTTGGCTGCCGCCCTTGCCCGGCGGGCGTGGTTCCCCTGCTGGTTTGGGGCGGCGCTGCGGCAGGAGGGCATTGCCGAGCTGCTGGAGGGGCTGGACCGGCTGACCCTGGCCCCGGCCTATTTGCCGGACTTCGCGGCAAAAGTGTATAAAATCTCGACCGACGCGCAGGGCAGCCGGCTGACCCACCTGAAGGTGACCGGCGGTACGCTGAAGGTCCGCATGGCCCTGCCGGGCGGGGAGAAGATCACCCAGATACGGCTGTATAACGGGGCCAAATACCAGGCGGTGGAGGAGGCCCCGGCCGGGACGATCGCCGCGGTAACCGGCCTGAGCCAAAGCTATGCCGGGGAAGGTCTGGGCGCCGAGCAGGAGAGGAGCTCTCCCCTGCTGGAGCCGGTGATAAGCTGCCGGGTGACGCTGCCGGAGGGTACCGACCCCCATACCGCCCTGACCCAGCTGCGCCAGCTGGAGCAGGAGGACCCGCAGCTCCACCTGGAGTGGGAGGAGCAGAAGCGGGAGATCCGGGTGCGGCTGATGGGAGAGATCCAGCGGGAGATTTTGCAGAGCGTGGCGATGGAGCGCTTTGGACTGGCCATTGGCTTTGAGGAGGGGAGCATTCTTTACAAGGAGACCATTGCCGCCCCGGTTGAGGGCATCGGTCACTATGAGCCGCTGCGTCACTACGCCGAGGTGCATCTGCTGATGGAACCGCTGCCCCGCGGCAGCGGGCTGCGATTTGAAAGCCACTGCCCCACCGATAAGCTGGACCTGAACTGGCAGCGGCTGATCCTGACCCATCTGACCGAAAAGACCCACAAGGGAGTACTGACCGGCGCCCCCATCACCGATATGAAGATCACGCTGATCGCCGGACGGGCCCACCAAAAGCACACCGAGGGCGGGGATTTCCGGGAGGCGACCTACCGGGCGGTGCGGCAGGGGCTGCGGATGGCAAAGAGCATCCTGCTGGAGCCGCAATGCCGCTTTACCCTGACGGTGCCGGCCGAACAGCTGGGCCGGGCCATCCATGATATACAGCAGCGGGAGGCCGCGTGTGAGCCGCCCGAAATGCGGCTGGAGACTGCTACCCTGCGGGGAACGGCGGCGCTGGATGCCCTGCGGGACTACCCGGCTGAGGTGCTGCGGTACACCCGCGGACGGGGACGGCTGAGCTGGGAGTCGGATGGCTATGCGCCCTGCCGCCGCCCGGAGGAAGTAATAGCCGCCTGCGGCTACGACTGCGATGCCGATACCGCGAATACGGCGGATTCGGTCTTTTGCAGCCGAGGGGCCGGACACACCGTGCGGTGGGATGAGGTACCGGGCATGGCGCATATCCAGACGAATGTGCTGAAGGCGGGCGAGGAGCCGGAGGAACCGGCCGTGACCCGGCAGCGCAGCGAGGCCTACCGGGGCTCCCTTTTGCAGGATAAAGAGTTGATGCGCATTTTTGAGATGACCTACGGGCCCATCAAGCGGCGGAGCGGCGAAGCGCTGCATACCCCAAAGCCGACCGGGAATAGCCCCAAGCCGGGGAAAGCGGCGCCCCTGCCCGAAGGGCCGGAATATCTGCTGGTGGATGGATACAATATCATCTTTGCGTGGGAGGAGCTGGCCGAGCTGGCGAAAACCGACCTGGACGCCGCCCGGCGCCGGCTCATTCAGATCCTGTGCAACTACCAAGGCTACCGGCGGTGCGAGCTGATATTGGTCTTTGACGCCTACAAGGTAAAGGGCAATCCCGGCAGCATTGAACGGCACCATGGCATCAGCGTGGTATACACCAAAGAAGCCGAGACAGCGGATATGTATATCGAAAAAGTGACCCACACGCTGGCCAAGGAGCACCGGGTACGGGTGGCGACCTCTGATGGACTGGAGCAGATCATCATACTGGGGCACGGGGCGATACGGGTACCGGCCCGGCAGTTCCAGGAAGAGGTGCGGCAGGTGGAGGAAGCCATTCGGGAGATCCTGGAGAATATGTAAAAACGGGGAGGCTGCCCAAGGCGGGCGGCCTCCTCTTTGATACTGGGGATGGGGATAAGGGGATCGGTGGCGGAGCCACAGCTGGGGCTCCGCAGAGATTTGAATTTACACCGTGCCGGTGATGACCAGCTTGGTCACGCCGGGGGTGATGCGCCACAGACCGGTTTCGGCATCCTGCACCGCAGTGGCCGCCGGGACGGTAATGGTGCCGGCTGTGGTGGCAAATGCCCCCGTGGCGGTATCATAGGTGTAATCGGTGCCAAGGGTGAGCGGGGCACCATCTAGGGTAACAGTGAGGCCGCTGAGGATGGGGTCGAAGGTATCGGTAACGATAACATAATCCGCGGCGGCGGTGGCGGTATTGCCGCTGTTTTGCAGGTAGAAGGTATAGGTGACCGTTCCGTTTTCCACCACGCTGGTGGGGCTCATGCATTTACTGATGGAAAGCCGCAGCGTTTCCCCTGCTGCCACCGTCGCCTGCGCCGTCAACGGGGTGGTCAGGCCGTCGCCGGTGATGGAGGCGGTATTGGTGATGGTGCCGCCTGCGGCAGGCGGGGCGTAGCCGTTGGGCTCGGCCTCGTAGATCAGCAGGGCATTGCCGCCCGCCGGTACGGTGATCCCGTCGATCACCAGCGGGGCGCCTGCGGTGACCGCCGGGGCGGGCTGCAGCGTGCCGTTGCTGTAATACTTGAGTGAGCCCTCCACATAGGTGAGGGGCACCCGGGTCTCCCCGGCAAAGGCGTACCCGCCCAGGTCATCGGTGACGGTGAGCCCGGTATAGGCGGCCGCGCCGCTATTGCGGATGCTGACGATATAGGTGACGGTATTGCTGCTGCCGTAGGTGGGCAGCACGGCGGTCTTTTCGGCGGCCAGCACCTGCACCAGCTGCCCCTCCACGGTATTGGAATTGGTGGAGGTATCACGGTAGGAAAGGGTTGCGGTATTATAAAAAGCAGCCATAAAATTATTCCCTCCTAAGATCTCATTGGGAAAGCGGGCGAGCGCCGACTCTCCGGTATCAGTTTATGCTGGTGCGCAAAAATGCGTGTTCCCTGCCCTTTTGCAGCTTGACACCGGCGGGCAATCGTGATATTATAGGTGAGCAGTTTTGAGCGCCATAAAAGAATATGGGCCCGTGGCTCAGTTGGGAGAGCGCCGCGTTCGCATCGCGGAGGCCGAGGGTTCGAATCCCTTCGGGTCCACCATTGAAGTATAATCCGAACACCCTATTCTTTATAGGGACACTGTTCGGACAAACAACAAAACACCGAGTAGAGTAACAAGCTCTGCCCGGTGTTTTGTTGTTGGTGGGTAGAGCGGGTAGAGAAAAATCGCAATTTCCCATAAACTCTCTTATAGTAGCTCTCTTATAGACTACTTTATGAAAAATACAGATTTACTCTACCCACTCTACCCGTAAGGAGGAATATATACTCAACAGCCTGTCGGCTGAGTGAGCCGTTTAGGACTTTTTCAGTTCGAGAACAGCAGATTCAATCAGATTGTCGATAGAGTCAAGGTCGAGGGTATAACCCTTCTCTTTCAGATAGTTCAGAACATAGGCTTTCTTCTCAGCCCCTCGACCTGTTCCGTTGTAAATCATCTCAGCAGCTTCGACAGCTACCTTGACCCAATTCTTGATTTTGGCGAACTTCTCTGCATCGACCTTAGCTTTCAGGTAAGGGATGAGGAAGGTGGTGATGACAGCCACAATCAGAGTGATAATGGCAGAAGCGATGTTGGTTAAATCAGTCATTGCAAATACCTCCTAAAAATTATCGGAAAAATGTTGTTCCTGCGGAGCGACCTTGTACTGCCGCATAAGTTTGATTCTGTTCTCGACTTTGGCTTTTGAGTAATAGAAGCCTGTCCCAGTTGCTACCTCGGCGGCTACTGACGGTATGAGATAAGCAAGGGGTGTAAGGTCGAGAGTACGCCATATCATTATCATTGTGAAGATGATGACTACGGCGTTCATAACACCCGCAACAATGAGGATTTTCTTTGAAAACTCCTTCGGCTGGTTTCGTACTCTCCTCATACCGCCATCCCTCCTTATGCTTTGGTGAAAGTTCCCTTGTCTACCCAACCATAAACGGTAGCACCGCCGCCGATGATTCTGACAAGGTGGTAAGGGTGCTTGCCGTTATAGGTCTGCGTGATTTTTGCCTTACCCGGTCGGCAGGACACCGCTCTGCTACCGTTGGAACTCGAATAGTGAGTGTTGCCGTTGAACATAACGGTATCGCCTACCTTCGGAGTCCAAGCCGTCTCAGGGGGCGTAGAAGCAGCGTTCACCACGGTAAGGTACTTTGTGTTGACCGGGCTACAAATAGCGTTCCTGCCGTCCTGAGACTTGTCAATGACGGCTCTATCGCCTACGACCTCACGGACAATCCAATTCTTCGCTTTGACCCATCCGGGGATAGCCTTGCCGCCGTAGTAGACGGCATTGGAAGCGAGCTTCACGATGTCCCCAACCTTGACGGCACTCGGTTTTTCGGGGGTAGGCTCAGGCTTGACCTCGGTCGTTGCGCCGAGTTTGGCGTTGACCTTTGCGGCAATGTCTCCGTGTCGCTCGTAGAGATATGTACCGGGACAAGACTTGTTCGCATAGTCTCTGTGAACGGTCATGTTACAACCGTCAAGGTGATTCATGCGCTTGTTCTTGTCAGTACTCCAAACGAGCTTCTTGATACCGTTACGGCGGCAAATATCAGCCACAAGCTCAATGAGGGCATTGTAAGCCCTGTCGGTAACGGTATACGGCTCTTTGGTGTCAGAAGCTACCTCAATAGTGATAGCCCTTTGGTCGTTGGCGTTCGAGGAAGAACACCACGACCTGTTTTTCTCTTCCACATACAGACCGATAGAGCCGTCAAGCCCAACGCCGTAGTTGGAAGAAGCCTGTCGAGAGGTCGGCTGAAAAATCTCGCCGATTCTCTTTGCAGTACATTGACCCACCACACAATGAATGGTGATGGTGTCAATAGCATGAGTTCTTTGCCCGGAATGGTTAGGACTCAACAGAGTTACATTCACGAGCGGACTGTTTGTGTAAGCCATTGTTTTAATCCTCCTTCTTTACAGGTAAATCTAAGAACTTCTCATGAAGGTCATCCATAACGCCGTTTGCGCCGAGGGAATGATACTGCTTCCAACAGTTTTCAAAGTTCTCTTTTGCATAAACAGGGGCGTACCCCTTTTCGTCATACTTGTTATAGTCGGCAATCATCTGACTGCGGAGCAGAGCTTGAATGCCGGATTTCAGAGCCACGGTGTCATCCTTATTTTTCTTGATGAGGGAGTGCAGGAACTTGAATATACCTGCGAGAATAGCGGGGACTCCGAACAAGCAGAGCCATTGATAAATTGTCATTCCGTAATCTCCTCCCATCCGTAGACCCCCGGCTCCCAAACATTGTTGTTCACGGTAGACTTCCAATGCTTGCTGTTATGAGATACTTTATCTCCCATAGAGTAGGCATCATGCGCCCCGATGGGCTGATACCATTCCGGGTATTCCTCCTGCGGGTTGCCGATTTGAGTCCACATGGAAGGGGTTTCGGACGGCTTTGTGTTTTGAGCGGTTGTGAGTACATCGTGAATGGAACGATAAAGGTTGCCGCCCTCAGATACGATAGCTCCCGCTTTACCCGTCCAATTTTCGTTCCACTCGATAAACAGCTTCGGGTGGTCGGTGATGACCGCTTCATCAAGCTCACCGCTTTCAGCGAGCTTGACAAAGACAATGGTAGAGATTTCTCTCTGCTCCTGTTCGGAGATTCCTGTTTTCTTAAAAACGCTGCTCATTCAAAATTACCTCCAATCTGAGAAACATAACACGCACCTTCGCCCTCTCCACGAGTAACGACAACTTTGATGATGACACCCCAATTCGTCCCTGTTTTGGTCGTGTTCTCAAACACATGAACGAGACCGCCTGTTACGGAAGTTGTGGCATCTTCCCAAGTGGGAGAGGTGTCAAATCCATTGTTACAGACATATACCTTAAAATCGGACTCAGCCGGGATACTCCGAGTGACCGTGATTTTGATACGAGTTGGACGAGTATTGGAGGTATAAGGGGTTGTGTTTTGGATGGTAAAACTGTTGACCGATTTCGTAAAGGTATAAGTTCTTACGGTGGTCGAGTTACTACCATCATTCGCCTTTATTTTCATTGTGTGAGAGCCATTGCTCAGTTGAAGCCATGTACTCCCGGTCACATAAAAGGTATTTGTCTCCCCAAGCGTTACTACATACGAGCGAATAGGCTTATCGTCAAGGAGTTCGTCAACAGTGACAGAATCATTGTCTGCATCTGTGACCGTGTAAGTTTGCGTAAATCCTTCGCTTTTTGTGCCGAGATTTGCATTTGACCCGGAGATAACAGGCGGTTGATTGTTGATGACCGTCCGGGATGCACTCGTTTGATAATCACTCGTAGCCCCCTGAGAGTCATAAGCGCAGACACGATATTGAACGGTAGTCCAACCGTATGTAATGCTGTCGGCATAACTGCGGTTTGCGCCCTTATAGACCTGAGTCCAAGAGCCTGTCCCAACCTTCCTTTGAAGGATGTAGCCGGAGAGGTTGCCGTCAGGGTCGGTCGATGCACCCCAATCAATAGTTGCGCTCTTGCCGCCGTAGACGGAAGTAGGCACATTGATACACTTGATTTTCTTCACGATACGCCGAGGTTTTCATTCCACGGCTGATATACGACCGCAACTCAGTGTTGGTGTCGTGCGCCAACTTGAAGTCGGACTCCTCGATACTACGGCAAAGCGAGAACACATCCTCGTATGCCCGATAGTCAGAGGGGTCTTTTTGTATTTCAAAAAATATTTTGGATATGAGTTTTTCGTTATCCACTTTCATTACCTCCCAAAAGAAAAGGACTACCCGAAGGTAGTCCCTGTTGACTGTTACTCATCGCCCTGTTGCGAGAGCCTTAATCCCATAAATAACCTGCAACCCACTCAAAACGGCTGCGCCATGAATCATTTTCTTTTTTCTCTTTCTTTGGCTTAGGGAGTTTTCCTCCACATAAAGCGTATATACCGTAGAACGGCAAGAGGATAAGAGTAATGACGAACGCAAAGGTATAGATAAATACATACCCGATTATCTTGAAAAACATCTTAAACGCCCATATCATCGTTTAGCCCTCCTTTTTGAGAATCGGCTCGTGAACGCCCTTGACCCAATTCATATCCTTGCCGTACTTATACATCCCCTCGTAGAAGGGGCGGTTATCCCGGATGCTTCTTACATTGGACTCACGGAAGGGTGTACCTTTGCGGGTGGTATAACCTGCGGCAGTTAAACCATCAGCGATGTCCCAAAGGGTACGACCTGCATCCAATCCCTCAAAGACTGCTTTAACGATAGGCACTTCGTCCTCATTGATGACAAGCTGACTGTTTTCCACCTTATACCCATAAGGACTACGACCGCCGCTATAACCTCCGGCTTTCGCCTTGATTCTACGACCGCTGCTTGTTCTCATCGCAATGTTACGCCGTTCCTGCTCAGCCACGAAAAGCATGATGGAGCGATAGATACCGCTTAGACCGTTGTCATCATCAAACTGTTCGCAGACACTCAGGAGCTTGATGTTCTTCTTTTCGAGAGTGTAGAGGTAGTAGAAGTAGAGCTTAATGTCTCTCGCCATACGGTCGGACTTTGCAACGATGACCGCTTCATAGGGAGGATTAGTTACATCAGTTCCATAGAGAATCTTGTCAAGCTCAGGGCGATTGTCTTTGACACCGCTCACAGCCTTGTCAATAAACCATTCCACGATATTGTAGCCATTCTCGTTGGCGTAGAGGAGAATGGATTGTTTTTGAGAGTCAATGCCGAACTTATCGTCTCCGACCTGTCCTTCGGTGCTGACTCGAATATATCCAACTGCGTTTTTGAAGTTCATGGTATCTTCCTCCTGTTCGCATTTATTATATCACAAGTTTATGCGAATGTCAATAGGTTTTTGCGAATTGTCTTTTTATTTTTTGCGAGTGGTTACGACCCTCACCCGCCCCGAAACCCTCGCCCGGTTTCCCCCTCCGGGGGTATGCTGCCCCGGAACGCCTGAGCAGCGAGCAACGCCGAGCCGAAAGCCGGACAAAATGCAACTTGAAACGCCGAACGGCTGACAATCGCAGAAAATCTTGAAAAACTTTCGCAGAAACTCTTGACAAGTAAATGCGAATGTGCTATAATGATACCGTAAACAAAAGAGAGCGCACCCGGAAGCCCTGAGAAAGCAAGACCGGGAACGCTCACACAAACCAACCCACGCCGGGCGGCTGCTCCTCCATTATAGCACAAACCCGGCACAATTACAAGGAGGAAACACCATGAAAAAAACAATGTTGACTTGCGACACCCTCGACCGCTTCGAGAAGTTCATCAACCCCGAAACACTGACCGCCGAACAGGTGCAGGAGGTCGAACACCTCGCATATTGCGCCAACATGGGCGCAGAGAGCAAAGAAAGCGCATGGACTCGCTTTTGTGAGCTTGTCAAGCACTTCTTAAGCTCGACCATGACGGTAACGAGAATACCTGCAACGAACGGATTGATATACATTATGCTTCCTCCTCAATGGCTTTGGTTGTGATACGGTAGCTGACTTTTGCTCTTGTGTACTTAGCAAGCAGACCATCAGCTTTCAGACCGTCCTTGTCGATTTCCGAGGTTTCGGAGCGAGAAACATTCCATTCGTACTTTTCTCCACGGATGGAAACCTTCTTATCGCCGTCCCGGAACTGAGCAAGAGCGTGTTGCTTGATGATGTCGGTAACGACCTTCAAGCGTTTTTCAAGCGGCTCAATGGGGGCAGAGAGACGGTCGATTTCTGCTTTCAGTTCCTCACCCTCTCGGAGCAGAGCTTCAATATCCGACTCAGGGTTGAGGGTGTTCGTGCGAAGTTCTTTCAGAATCTCGGCATCGGCTTTCTCATCGAACGCCGGGGAGATACCCGTCTCTACATGGTCTTTCCACCACTTCTCAGCCTTTTTCACGAGCTTCTTGAACTCAGGGTATCTCTCGGACACCTTGAAGGGAACGGTGATGGTGTTCTTTGCACTCGGAACGAACTGCGAAGGGTCTTTGTAGTCCTTGTCCGAAAGGAAGGAAGCGACCATGATGACATCATCCACACCGAGCAGGTAGGCGTATAAAGCCGCTTGCAGAGCATAGTACCATCAGTGTTGAGCTGCACGATTTTGAGGGAAGGGCATTCTCTCACGAGATGAATTGCAAGTTCCAAAAGCCGGAGCTGCCCGGTAATGCACACTGACCGCCCCATGAGAGGGTCAAACAGGTCGTTGTACTTTGAGAGCATCGCACCATAGGTTGTATTTGCAACGAGCTTCAATGCGTTGGCGGTTGCCTTGTCCCCGGACTTTTTCGCTTTCATTCGGGCTTCGAGCATATCGGCATAATTCTGAGGGTTGGGAATGTTTCGGCTGCAATATCCATCCAATGTCATAAGGTGAGGATAGTAGCTGCCGACATCACGATTTCTCAAATGTCTGCCGTTTTGTGCTTTCTCCCGATAACATGGGATAGCACCGTGAATCCCACCGTAGGCGATTGTCACCTCACAGTCTCCGATTTTGAAGTTGAGCTTGCTCTTGAACACCTCTTCATCGGAAAGAGAGCGGTCGTAGATACGGTTGAAGAAGCTGAATACATCTTCGGGAATGTACTCTCGGAGCAAATTGTCCGGGTAGACATACTCCCGCTCGTCATCATGCTCCTTCGGAACGGCATCGAGATAAGCGGCGGTCAATTTTGCGTTTGTCATATACAACGCCCGGTTATCGGGAATGCCCTTGATTCTTCCAAGCATGAGCTTGTTTTCGATGTAGCTCTTTCTCAGGTGGTAGAGCTTTTCGGTAGCATCAACATCGTGCTTACAATAGAAGATAGTCTCTTCAAGCTCTTCTTCGGTGAGCGGACGGTCGATGTTGAAGTCAACCTCAGACTCTCGAATATCCATTCCGAGATGGGCTTCAATCGCTTTCAGCGAAAGTCCTGCCTGACAGTCATCGAAAAGGTCGAACTGCTCGAAATAAACTTTGCAGTCCCTTACAAGCGGATGTTGCCATCCGACCTCACCGTGAACGATGACATAATCGTTGAGTTCCTTGATTTGTTCAGGGGTTGCATCCGAAAGCACCGCTTTCAGAATGAATTGGTCGTAGTGCTTATTGTTGAAACCTGCGAGAAGAGGGTCGTTTTCCATGAACGACTTGACCGCTTCGTTGTCGTTGTGGATGACTGTGTATTCGCCGCTGTCGAGGTCTTTGAACACAAAGAGCCAATCAAAAGCGAATACCTCGCAGTCGAATATAAAAGTCAATCTCTCACCTCCATTACTTCATCAAGCCATTTCAAGATGTTTTGTGCTTCCTGCTTGTGCGGGTCTGCGGAGAGAAGTAGATTCCTTAAAATCCCTTCAAGCACATTCACGACAATCGAGTTCCCGGCTTGTTTGTATACCATCGGTCTTTTCGAGGTGTCCTGAGATAATGTAGATACCACACAATATGTTTTCCTTCGGGTCAAGGAAGTTATGATGGGGTTATTATCACCGATGCCCTGGCCATGGGCGCCATCATACAGAACTATTCTTCGGCAGAAAGCGCCGTGCTGGCCCTGCAGGCCGGAGCCGATATTCTGCTGATGCCATATGATTACATTGCCGCCTACCAGGGGTTGCTGGCAGCTGTGGAGGATGGAACCATCCCGGAGGAGCGCATTGATGAAAGCGTACTGCGCATCCTGCGGCTGAAAGCGGCCTATGGGGCAGAAAATTGACAGCTAAAAACAAGTTTTTCTCGCCAATTGTCTATTATCTGTTGCACTTTGTCCACGCGAATCGTTATATAGGGTGAAAGCACTCCATAGTTACGCATTTTACCGGGGCTGACCGGCATTTCCTACAAATGGAGGAAGGCTTTTTCAGCGGAATGCCCATATCCTTTTCCGGGAAAATTTTGGTATAATGGAGCTGCAGAAAACATTTTTACAAGGAGGAAAATGAGATGAAGAAAACACTGTGCTTACTGCTGGCCGCTCTGCTGGTGCTCTCGCTGGCCGCCTGCGGCAAGCAGCCCGCCACCCCCACGCCTGACCCTACCCCTGATCCCGCCCCAAATGAAGCGCCCAAGCTGGTGGAAGCCCTCATCCCGGCCGAAGAATATCCGGATATCGTATGGGAAAATGCCGGCGGCGGGCCCTGCTGGAATGAAAACTACATTGTGACAGTGGGCAATGATTCAAGTAACTCCAAGACCATCTTCTATTCCACCAACCGCCAAACCGGTGAGACCCGCTCCACCGAGCTGGACGGACTGTGGGTCTCCGATAGTCTGGCCCTATATGGGGATAGCTTTTATTGGCTGACTATTGAGGCCAACAAAGAAACTGGCGAGCGTGAACTGCTCCTGCTGAAATATGACTGCGCCACCCTGGAAAAAACCACCGTATTTACTGAACCATGCGAATACTGGGCCGAAAATAGCCAGCTGGCCATCGATGATGAGTGGGCCATCTATGTACTTAATCTCTCGGATTCCGAATATGAGATCCGCGGGTACTCCTTTGCCGATGGAAAGAACCACACCCTGATGAAGCTGGAAAGCAGCATCTTCCCTCGGCTGGTCCAAATGACCGATGGGTGCTATTCTGTCGCCTTGCAGGAATCGGACGGCTGGGTGACCCGGATCATCCGGTTGGCCGATGACGAAACGGTTTGGGAAAACCGTTCCGAAAGCACCAGGGTCCCCACCCGGCTTGCCTTTAATGAAAGCTGGATCGTGCTGCGGGAAGAATCCCCGGCGGACCCCAATGCTGGCAGTCTGCGGGTATGGAACCGCACCACTGGCGAAGAACTTAATGTAGATGGTCTGAAAGGGATGCTGTACCCCAGCAGTGAGTTGTATCTCATCGGCGACTGGCTGTACAGCACCCGGTTGGTCACCAACGAGGACGGCAGTCAGCGGCAGGCACTCATTCGCATCCATCTACCGGGCGACCAGGCCGAACTGATTTATGATGGGGATGTATTCCGCTTCCGGGTCGACCCCATGACCGGTGAGATTGCCGTATGGCAAATCTATGATGAACCAAGCCAAAATCACAGCACCACCCGCAAGCTCATCCTGCTGAAGGCCAGCTAACCCCGGTAACCAAAGCCGATAAAAGCGCTCCCCTTCCCTACCGCACGGCAGGAGGGGGAGTTGTTCTTTTTTCCGGCAGGGAAAAGCAGTAAAAAAGTATTAAAAAAACCGTTAAAATTATTTGGATTCAAGGCTGCGTTGTGCTAGAATGGGGATGATCGGGGTCGGGACAGATGACCGGCCGCAGGAGGCATAACCATGGAGAGAAAAAAGCTATTGATCGCCGATGATTCCGAAATGAACCGGGCGATCCTTGCCAATATACTGGATCAGGATTACGAGATCATCGAGGCAGCCGATGGGCGGGAGGCCATTGCCGCTTTGCAGGTCTATCACGGGGAGATCTCCGCGCTGCTTCTGGATATCATCATGCCAGAAATGGATGGCTTTGCGGTGCTGGAAGAAATGCGCACCCATGGCTGGCTGGAGGAAGTCCCTGTCATAATGATCTCGACCGAAACCGGCACCGCCACCATTGACCACGCCTTTGCGCTGGGGGCCTCGGATTACATCAGCCGTCCCTTCGCCACCCGCATCATCCGCCGGCGCATCATCAATACCATCTTGCTGAACGCCGAAAAGCACCAGCTGATGGACATAGTGGCCGAGCGCTTTTTGCGGGAGAAACGCAACAGCGATATCCTGGCGGCCATCCTAGGCTATGCGCTGGAGGCGCGCTGCGGCGAGGGCGGCACCCATATGAATGGAGCGGGGCACCTTACTAAGCTTCTACTGCTGGAGCTGTGCAAAAGGACCGACCGCTACGCACTGGAGCCGGATGATATCGAACTGATCAGCACGGCAGCCGGACTGCATGATATCGGCAAAGTTCTCATTCCGGAAAGCATTCTGAAAAAGCCCGGCAAGCTGACCGCCGCGGAGTTTGAGCTGGTCAAGCAGCACACCACCTTAGGCGCGCGGCTGGTGGCGGAGATGCCGGCCTACCAAAACGAAGCACTGGTTAAATATATAATTGAGATCTGCCTTCGACATCACGAGCGTTGGAACGGTGAGGGCTATCCTGATGGACTGCGGGGGGATGAGTGCCCCATTGCAGCGCAGGTCACCGCCCTGGCCGATGTATACGATGCCCTGACCACCCGCCGCAGCTACAAGGAAGCCTACTCCCACGAAAAAGCGCTGGCTATGATCCACGCCGGGGAATGCGGCAGCTTCAATCCCCTGCTGCTGGAGTGCCTGGACGCCCTTTCTGATACCATCCGGAGGGAGGATACCGCCCGGGAGGACAGCTTATCCCAGGAAAAGCCCATCTTTACCGAGGAACTATACCGGAACCGGGATATGGCCGCTGCCCGCATGACCCATCAGCTGGAGGATGCGCGTGCCCGGCAGGATTTCTTTACCAGGATGAGCCGGGAAATGTGGTTTGAATACACGGTGCAGCCCTCCTCGCTGCAGCTTTCCCTGGGGGCCATGCAGCAAACCTGTCTGCCCGCTGTGATGGTAGACCCGCTGCAAAACCGAGACTTTTTGACGCTCATCGGCGGGGAAACCGCGGAAACGGTGCGGCAGCAGCTAACCGCTATGACTCCGGATGAATCCTATGCCGAGGTTCCGGTAAAGCTGCTGCTGAATGGGCAGCTGCGCCGCTGCCGTTTGGCCATGTTTCTCTCCTGGTCGGCAGTGGAAAAGAACCGCTTCCGGAGTCTGTTCGGTAAGGTGATCAATGTAGAGGAAAACTACACCCGGTTGGAGGATCACGCTCGCGCAGGCATCCCACAGATGAAGCAGCAGGTGCTGCTGCCGCTCACCGCGGCGGATGGCGTCCTGCGTATTTCCGGGCAGGAGCTGGCACCCATCCTGCAGGCCTACCGGCAGATGTTCCAAATCGTGCGGCTGGTGGATCCGGGCATCTGCATGCAGGTGATCGCCGCAGATGACGGCCACACCATGGAAAAAGTGGGGCGCTGCTACTCCATCTGGGATAAGACCCAGCGCTGCCGGCACTGTGTTTCCCAGGAGGTGGTACGCACCCGCCGCACCCTGAATAAAGTGGAAGCAATCGGCAGCGACCTTTATTATATCCTGGCCATGTGCGTAGAGGTGGATGGCTTTCCCTATTCGCTGGAATGCGTCAATCCTATTTACTCGGATGATCTGCTTTCCGATGAGAATGAGAATCTGCTGAACCAACTGCTGATGCGCAACCGGCAGGTGTATACCGATTCCCTCACCAAGGTCTTTAACCGGCGCTACTGCGATGACCGGCTGCGGCGCCTTTCCGGCGAGTATGCCCTGGCCATGATCGATATAGATAATCTCAAGCAGATCAACGATCGCTTTGGCCACCCAGCCGGGGATACCGCCATATATCACACCGCCCAGGCCATCCGGGCCATCCTGCGCAGCCAGGATGAACTGGTACGCTACGGCGGAGACGAGTTCCTGCTGCTGTTCCACAGTCTGCCGCAGAATATCCTGCGGCGCAAGCTAGAGGATATCTGGCGGGCGGTGCGGGCGCTTCGGGTCGCAGATTTGCCGGAGCTGCGCATCACTGTCAGCATCGGCGGTGTTTATGCCGCGGGGCAG
>ENA-ORLY01001332-ORLY01001332.1-human-gut-metagenome-genome-assembly--contig:-NODE-1332-length-29995-cov-4.301591_pt1 | contig 29995 bp, 28 predicted proteins | sample MGYA00243071_ERZ508832 | MGnify/ENA primary metagenome ERZ508832 (study PRJEB26277, sample SAMN04329777) | human gut metagenome | biome: human-associated habitat | host: Homo sapiens | place: USA... | reverse complement strand
GACCAGATGATATAAAAATTAAAGAATTACTTGCGCGTCTTATGGATGGACAAGTTAAAGAGGTAATACTGGCAACAAATCCTAGAGTTGAAGGAGAAGCTACAGCAATGTATTTATCAAAATTGATTAAACCTTTAGGAATTAAGGCAACAAGAATTGCACATGGTATTCCTGTTGGTGGAGATTTGGAATATACTGATGAAATTACACTTACAAAAGCTCTTGAAGGAAGAAGAGAATTATAATAAAAAACTTATGCGAATTTATGAATTGAACTTTGCATAAGTTTTTTATTTTGAGACCGCTATTATTCCTAGATTATTTCCTAATGCACTAAAAAACTAAACAAGTATATTTAAATTATTTGGATTAACCTTTTAACCAAGTAAAATTTTACAAATATCTTTTGTAGAATTCTTTTTAGAAATAAGTCTAGCACGAATTTTCATTTCTTGCATTTGTTCTGGATTAGAGAATAAATTATTTAAAATTTCTTCAACATTATCATCTTCTCTTATCCATATAGCGACTTTATTTTCTTCTAAATAAGTTGCATTTTCCTCTTCTTGACCAGGGATTGGATTTATAATAACGATTGGTAATCCAGAAGCTAAACTTTCTGTTGTAGTAAGACCACCAGGCTTTGTGACAACTAAATCGGAAATACTCATAAGTTCAGGTATTTTATCAGTATATTCCAATACTTTAACATAATCTTTTTTTCCTAATTCGTTAATTAAATGTTCGAAGTTCTTTTTCATTTTTTGATTTTTCCCAGCAATGGCTACAATTTGTATGTTTTCATGACATTCAGCAAAAGATTTGAAGATATTAAAAGTTTGAGTTTTTCCAAGCCCGAATTCTCCGCCACCAAAAAATAAGACAGTTTTTCGGTTTGGTAATAAACCAAAATTTTGCAAGGTTTTTGCTTTGTCGTGTTTTAACAGGAATTTGTTAGAAAGAGGAATTCCTGTTGCATAGATTTTTTCATTTGGGATTCCTTGTTTATGTAATTGATTTTTCATACCTTCATGCGAAACAAAATAATAATCAACGTATTGATTAAAAACAAGCCATTGGTCATGAGGGGCATAGTCTGTTATAATAGTTGCAATTTTTGTATCTATTTTACCTATTTTTTTTAAATAGGCACACATGGTTGAAGCGAATGGGTGCGTAGATATTATAAGATCAGGTTGAAAGTCTTGTAATAACTTATTTAATTTTATTGAAAATAGTTTATTAGAGGTTGTGCTTATTTGAGCAAGTGGACCATCTTGAGATTTCCAATAGACTTTTCCCCATGTACGAGGTGCTTTTTTTGCCATTTCTGAATATGCCTTAGTAGTTACTTTATTAATAATTTTATTAACATATTCCATGCAATCTACAAGTTTTACTTCATTATCTGTATAGTTGGTTTCTATGTTTTCTTTAATTGAACGAGCAGCTGATAAATGACCTCCGCCATAAGTTGCATAGAAAATTATAATTCTTTTCATAAAAACTCCTTAAATTATTTTTATTTATTTTATCATAAAGTAAAAATAAATTGTATATTTTTTGTAAAAAAAACCAAAATAAAATACAAGGAGGTTAGTATGGAAAAAAATAAATTTTGGATTGCAACTACAGCAATAGCTATAATAATAGCAGTAATACTTGGATATAATTTATTTAATCAGAAAAAATCATATGCAATAACAAAAGAGAATGATAATAATATGGCTTTTTATCAAGTTGTAGGATATGTGCAAAATGTAAAAACATATTTGGCAAAATCTATGGTATCAAAATCTGCTGAACATGGTGCAGAAATTTTAACACATGTATGGAGAGAAGCAAATTTAGCTTTAAGTTATTTGGGAATGTTACCAATAGAAAGTCAAGAATTAGAGAATACTGAGAAATTTTTAAATCAAGTAAGTGAATATAGTTATGCTTTATCAAGAAAAAATATAGATGGTTCAGGGTTAACAGATGAGGATATAAATAAAATAAAAGAATTGTATAACTATAGTAATGATTTATCAAATACTTTGAACGAGATGGCTGATGAACTAAATAATGGAACATTAAAATGGTCTGATTTAATGAATAATACGGAAGGTTCAGATATAGCAGAAGTAAGTACTTTTGATGTTATTGAAGAAAATTTTCATGAATATACAGGATTGATTTATGATGGGGCTTTTTCAGAGCATATAACAAGCTCGGATAAAAAGGGATTAACAGGAGATGAAATAGATGAGGAAAATGCAAAGAAAAAAGCAGAGGATTTTATTGGGAAAGATAAAATAAAAGAAACTAAAAGTAATGGATATGTAGAAAATGGTAGTATTCCAGTTTATAGATTTGAAATGATAACACATGATAATAAGACTATTGGGATATCAATTTCTAAAAAGGGTGGACATGTAGTATTTTTAAATTATAATAGAGATGTTAATGAAGAAAAGATAACAGAACAAGATGCTGTGCAAAAAGGAAAAGAGTATTTGGCAGAAAAAGGGTTTAAAGATATGCAAGAAACTTATTATATGAAAGATAATGGATTTATTACAGTAAATTATGCATATAAACAAAATGATGTTGTAATTTATGCTGACTTAATTAAAGTTAAGATTGCTTTAGACAATGGAGAGGTTATAGGATTAGAGACAACTGGATATTTAAATTGTCATTATGATAGAAATATACCTAAAAATAAAATTTCTATTGAAGATGCAAGAAAACATCTAAGTGATAAAATACAGGTTACAAGTGAAGGATTAGCAATGATTCCAACTGAATGGAAAACAGAAAAATTTTGCTATGAATTTAAGGGGAAAATAGAAGATGTAGATTTTATTGCATATATAAATGCTGAAAGTGGAGAAGAAGAGGATATTTTAATTGTGACTAATACCCCTAATGGAACATTGACAGAATAATTCAATAAAAAGTAAATTTACAAAAATTGCAAAAATAAAAAATCTTTTTTTACAAATAATAATAGTGAAAAAAGTTGAATAACTTTTTCAAAAAAAGCGGTCCGTAAAACAGATAGATTTGAAAGGAGACTCTATTATGTCTAGAAATAACAAATTAATATCTGAAAACTTACGAACAGAAATTGCAAAAGAATTAGGCGTTTATGATCAAGTGAAACAAGATGGTGGAAGTTGGGAAAATGTACCTTCTAAAACATGTGGAAGTATAGTTTCTAAAGCTATAGAAATTGCCAATAGAGCTGTTGAGAATCAATAGTTTTTAGATATGCAAAATAAATGAATGCTAATTTCTAAATTGAAAATATCTCAGTTTAGAAATTAGCATTTTATATTGCAAAAAATAATAAATTAGAATATAATAAAAAAAATTTTTGGAGGGATTGTATGAAAATTAAAGATATAATAGATATTACAAAAGGAAATTTAATTACAGGGAGAGAGGATTTTGAGTGTGAAAATTTTTCTAAAGATACAAGAACAATACAAAAAGGTAATATATATATAGGCATAAAAGGAGAAAAGTTCGACGGAAATGAATTTTGGAAGCAAGCTTTAGATAATGGTGCAGAAGCGGTTATTATTCAAGACATAGAAATAACAGAGGTAGAAAAGGAAAGATATTCAAATAAAATTATTGTAAAAGTAGAAGATACTTTAAAAGCACTATATGAAATTGCAAAATATAAAAGGAGTTTGTACGATATACCTGTTATTGCTGTTACTGGTAGTGTTGGCAAAACAAGTACAAAAGATGTTATAGCAAGTGTTGTAAGTTCAAAATATAAGACACTAAAAACCGAAGGAAATAATAATAATAATATAGGACTTCCTTTAACTATATTAAAACTAAAGGATCATGAGGCAATGGTAATTGAAATGGGAATGAATCACTTTGGAGAAATAAGTCTACTAACAGATATTGCTAGACCGACTTTAGCTGTTATAACTAATATTGGAACATCACATATAGGTAATTTGGGGTCAAGGGAAAATATATTAAAAGCTAAATTAGAAATATTAGAAGGAATGATAGTTCCTAAGATAATTATTAATAATGATAATGACTTGTTACATAAATGGTATGAAAAAAATAAAAATAAAATTGAGATACATACATTTGGGATACAAAATGAAAGTGAACTTACTGCTAAAGATATAAAGTTAAAAGAAGAAAGCAGTGAATTTTTAGCAAAATCACCATCAGGTTTAGTAAAGATTAATGTACCCGTAGGAGGAGAACATTTTGTATATAATGCATTATGTGCAATAGAAGTAGGACATATATTAGGGATTGCGGATGATAATATTAAAAAAGGTATTGAGAAATTTGAATTAACCAAAAAGAGAATGGACATAAAAAAGCTAGCAAACGGAGCAATACTTATAAATGATGCTTATAATGCAAGTTATGAGTCTATGAAAGCTAGTTTAAACTTTTTGGCAAGACATACAGGAAAAAGAAAAATAGCTGTATTAGGAGATATGTTTGAATTAGGGGAATATACAGAAGAACTACATAGGAATGTGGGTAAAGAAGTAGTAAAAAATGGCATAGACATATTAATCTGTTCAGGGGAGAATTCAAAATATATAATAGAAGAAGCAAAAAAAAGTAAGAATTTAAAGATATATTTTATGAACAATAATGAACAAGTTGTGGAAAAGTTGACTCAAGAATTAAGAAATGGAGATGTTGTTTTGGTAAAGGCATCAAATGGGATGAAATTTTTCGAAATTTGCCAAAAACTATAGATTTTTTTCATGAAAATTGATATAATGCGAGTACCAATAATTCTTGGGAGGATGTCAAATGAAATTTAAAGATTATTACAAAATATTAGGACTAGAAAATAGTAAAGTAACAATAGATCAGATAAAAGTAGCATATAGAAAACAGGCAAAAAAATATCACCCAGATGTAAATGTGGGGAATAAATTAGCAGAAGAAAGAATAAAAGATATAAATGAAGCATATAGAATGTTGTCAAATGCAACAACTAAAAGAAAATATGATAGAACATGGAATTATAATATAGGATATAAACAAAAAAGAGCAAGACAAAAGACATCAAGTGATGTGGCAGGTGAATTTTTCGGAATGTTTTTTGGAAACAATGAAATAAAAGAAGAAATAGCGCAAAGTAAAATTCCACCAGTTAAAGGAGAAAATATAGAAACAGAGATAAATATAACAATAGAAGATGGGTTTTATGGTACTGAAAAAACAATAGCATTAAAAAATATAGAAGGTAAAACTAAAACAATAACAGTAAAAATACCAGAGGGAATACAAGATGGAGAGAAAATACGCTTGATTGGACAAGGAAAAACAGGAAAAAATGGTGGAAAAAATGGAGATTTATATATAAAAATAAATATAGATGATGGAAAAAAATACAAGCTTAATGGTAGTGATTTATATACTACGATACCAATTTCACCATGGGAGGCAGCTCTAGGGACAAAGGCAAAGGTTAATTCTATTGATGATACAAAAACAGCTATATATATTCCAAATGGAGTACAATCTGGTGAGACTATAGAAATACCTCAAAAAGGTTATAAAACTCCAAAAGGAGAAAGAGGTAATTTAATAGCACAAATACAAATTGTAGTTCCAGAAAAATTAACGAAAGAAGAAAAAGAGATGTTTAAAAAATTAAAAGAAATATCAAAATTTAATCCAAGAAGAGTTTAATTAAAATGATAATCACATAAAATATTTGTTTAGAAATGCGGGGGAAATCAGGAAAAGTGTTGACAAGCAAGCAAAAATTTAGTATAATATTTAATGTGAGTTCGTAAACATAAGATAAGCTATGGATTAAATCATAGGAATGGGGTGTAAATATATTATGGAGATGTTACCAGGAAAACATTTTAGTATAACAGATCCAAAAGGAGTAAACACAGTAATTTATCAAATCAATAAAACAAAAAAGGAATTTTTAAAAGATTATCCAAAATATACAGTTGAAAGATTAGATTTCACGGAGGAAATAAGAGGAGAAAATTGCAGAAAGACCTTTTATATTGACGAGCCACAACCAAAGGGGAATCAATTAGTAATTTTGTCATTTGGAAAAGAAAATGTTGTAATTAATTCAGGAATACTAATTGATGATGAGGTGAGAATTTCAAAAACACCAACACCATTTAAATTTAATACATTATATTCAGAAGAAGAACAGGAATTTAAAGAGTTTAACTATACACCAAATATGAAAAGAGACATATGTGTTATAGATCCTGAAACTACAGAAGAATTAAAACCTAGACTTTATTTTGACGAAAATGAGAATAAAGTAAAGGGTAGATGTAAATTAAAACCATATAAATCTTACTTTGCTTTTGAAGTAAGAGAAGATGATGGAAAAGTTTAAGGAGGGGCAATTTACTATGGTAAATAGCACAGTAAATGGTAAGAAAATAGGAAAAGCGGCAGGAGAGGATGATAAGGTAAAACTTACTTATAGTCTTTGTGGAAAAAGGAATCCGAAGGAAAAAGGATTAGATACAAAGATTAATAAAAATAAACCTACAATATCTTTAATAGATTCACTAAGAGAAGCTGGAGAGATAGTTGGAGAAACAGGAGATTATGTATCAATAAAAGCATATCCTGGAGGAAATCCTAATAGAGGTCGTACAGAAAATAGTGAAGATATGATACATTAACATATATACAACTGAAGAAAAGGAGATTTGCATATGAATTACAAAATTGAAGGTGCAATGAGAAGAAATAAAAAATATTTTATACTTTTTGCAATACTATGGCTATTTATAGCCATAGTATTAATTGTGCCATTAGTTACAGCATTTAATATACCTGCACCTACGGATAATTCATTTGGAGCTTTAGGAGTGTTTGTAGATGCTATGAAAAATCCATTTAAAGCTTTAGCAACAATTATAACTAATGGCTATATTGCAGCGTATGCAAAATGTTTAGGAGTATTTTCAATAATATTTGCAATATTTTTTATTGTAGGAGTTGCAAGGTCAGCACCTAAAAATGAATATACAGATTTTGAACATGGCTCAAGTGATTGGAGTAAAAATCGGAGAGCAATATCAAATATTAAATAATAAAAAAGGAATAGTATTAGCAGAAAATAATTATTTACCAGTAGATAAAAGAGGAAATGTAAATGTATTAGTAGTCGGAGGTTCAGGTTCTGGTAAATCAGCATCATATTCAATACCAAATGCATATCAATTATTAGGGTCATATGTGTTTACAGATCCTAAAGGAGAATTATATGATAGAACAGCTGGATATTTGAAAGAAAATGGATATGAAGTTAAAGTACTAAATTTAGTAAGACCACAATATAGTGATGGATATAATCCACTAATGCATATATCTTCTGAAATAGATGTAGATGTTATTGCAAATACAATAGTAAAAGGACAAAAAACAGAAGGTGGAGGTTCAGATCCATTCTGGGATGATTCAGCAGAAATGTTATTAAAAGCATTAATATATTATTTAATGGCAACAAGGCCAGAAGAGGAACAAAATTTAGCAAGTTGTGCGGAATTGGTAAGAGCTGCTAATTCAAATGGAGGAAGCAATTTACTTACAGAATTAATAAGTAAACTTCCATATGATCACCCAGCAAGAATGAATTATAAATCAATCGAAATTGCACCTGAAAAAACATATAGTTCAATATTAAGTACACTACAATCAAAGTTGGGAAAATTCGATTCAAAGGAAATTGCGGAATTGACTTCAACTGATACAATAAATTTTGAAGAGATAGGAAATAAAAAAACAGCGGTATATGTAATATCATCAGATACACATACAGCATATGATTTCTTATTAACAATTTTTTTCTCGCAAATGATACAACAGTTATATAATTATGCAGATGATAATGGTGGTGCATTAAAAGTTCCAACATATTTTATACTAGATGAGTTTGCTAATATAGGAAAAATACCAGATTTTGATAAAAAGATTTCAACATCAAGAAGTAGAAAGATTTCATTTAGTGTAATATTACAAAATTTAGATCAATTAGAAGCAGTATATGAAAAATCATATGAAACAATTATTGGTAACTGTGATACACATGTATTTTTAGGAAGTAATTCATATAAAACAGTAGAATATTTTTCGAAAGCATTAGGAGAGAAAACTATTGAAAGAGACAGTATTTCAATAAATAGAGATAGACAGTATTTTAAAACGGGCCAAAGTACTTCTGATCAAGTAATGGCAAGAGCTTTGATGACACCTGATGAATTAAGGAGAATGGATAATGACTTGTGCATAATTTTTGAAAAAGGAATCAAACCAGTAAAAGCAAATAAATTTTATTATTTTAAACATAAAAAAATGGCAGATACTATGAAAAGACTAGAAATTAGCCATAATGATATTGGAGAAATACAAAGAGGTGAATGGAGAAAGTTTAATCCATATAATCCTTGGACAGAGGACAAATCTGAAAAGGAAGCACAAAATTTAAAAGTTGAATCTTTAGATGATTTATTTGACGATGAGCCAAAAGAAGAAGAAACAGTAAAAGTTGCAAGTGCGAAAAAACAAGAAGTAGACGATATTTTTGATATGGGACCAATAGAACAAGAGAACGATAATGTAAATGATACTGATGAAGATGCATATGACTTACAAAAAGAGCTAGAGGCTAAATTTGATGAGTTGTTTGGACCGATTGATGATGAGTAAAAGACACAGAAATGTGTCTTTTTTTGTGCAACAGCAAAAGAACAAAAGTTTGTAAGAGGGTATTGATTTTTTATTTATTTTGATGTATGATGTAAAAAAAATGGGAGAAGATATTATATGATACATAATATAGAAGAAAATATCGAGTTAATAATAAAAGAATTAGGCTATACTGAATCAGACAATTTATTTTATTATGATGATTTATATAAAAATAAAAAAATTAAATTATCATTACAAACTCAAAAAAATTTAAAAGATATTAAACCATATGCTTTTTATTGTATAGACAATAAGCCATTTATTTTATTTTTTTCGAAAATAGAGAATAAAGAAGAAAGACAAAAGATAAATAAAAAAATATGGAATATGCAAATTCCTGTTGTTATTTTTGATGATGTAGATTGTATAAAAATATTTAATGGAAGTAATTTAAATTTTGAGAAAAAAGAACTTTTTTTAATTCAAAAAAATGAATTGAAAAATATAAAAAAAGATGATGAGTTTTCTTATTGGAATATTAATACAAAAAGTTTTTGGACTAAATATGAAGAGGTATATAAAAACAAAAAATTAAATGAATTAATGCTTGAAAATATTAGATATATAACAGATAAATTAAAAAAAGAATATCATATAGAATTTGCAACTAAATTAATTTTAAGGGTTATATTTATAAGATTTTTAATTGATAAGGGAATAGATATTTGTTATGATGGATTTTCAAATAATATACAAAAATCACAGCAAAAATTAATTGATATATCACAAGACAAAAATAAATTATATAAATTATTTGTATATTTAAAAGAAAAATTTAATGGAAATTTATTTGAGTTAAGTGGAGAGTTGGAAGACAATAACTTGAATGAAGATGTATTTATATTAATATCGGACTTTTTATCAGGAACAGAAGTATTATGGACAGGTCAACAATCATTTTTTCCAATGTATGATTTTGATATAATACCTGTATCTTTAATTAGTAATATATATGAAATACTGCTGGGAAAAGAAAAACAAAAAAAAGATAAAGCTTTTTATACTCCAGATTATTTAGCAAAGTTTGCTACAAGACAGGCAATGGGAGGAATAAAAATTGGAGAAAAACTTCATATATTAGATCCTGCATGTGGTTCTCGGAATATTTTTAGAGGAATGTTTTAGGAGAATATTAGAGGCAAATCTTGACCAGGATGGTTATATTGCTGATAATAATAAAATAAATAGCTTATTGAGTAATAATATTTTTGGTGTGGATATAAATGCTGAGGCGATTGAAGTAAGTATTTTTTCATTATATTTGACAATTATGGATTATAAAAATCCAAAAACATTACAAGATTATAAATTCCCAGATTTAAGAAACAATTTGTTAGTATCTGATTTTTTTGATAAAGAAATTGATGAAAAATTATCTGATAAAAAATTTGATTTAATTATTGGAAATCCACCATGGGGAGCATTGCAAGGAAAACATATAGAATATTGTAAAGAAAAAAATCTACCAGTGTTAAATAAAGAAATAAGCAGAAGCTTTATTTTTAAAGTAAAGGAGTTATGTAGCACTAATACAAGATGTTGTTTAGTAATTCCATCTAGTTTATGGTATAAGACTTTGTCTCCAGCAGTAGAAACAAGAAAAATTTTATTAGAAGAAACAAAAATAGAGAAAATAATAGAAATGTCTGCTGTAAGAAAATTAATATTCAAAAATGCTATTGCACCAGCAAGTGTTATAATTTTTAAAAAGGATAATACTGAATATATAAAAAATAATATAAAATATATAAGTTTTAAACCTAATATATTTTTTGAATTATTTAATATAATAGCAGTAGAAAAAAATGATATAAAATATGTTGCACAGGAATTTTTATTAAAAAATGATTGGGCATGGAAAACAATATTATATGGTACAAATTATGATATAAAAATAATTCAAGACTTAAAAGAACATTACAATACTTTTGGAGATATGATAAAAAATAAAAGATTTATAGAAAAAACAGGAATTGCAATAAATAGTAAAGAAAAAGAGAAAAAAGATAGTACACATTTTATTGGAATGAAAATATTGGATTCTAATAATGAAATTGATGCTTTTAAAATAGATACAAGTAATATGCAAATATTTAATAAAAAAGAAATACATAGAGTAAGGTCACAAGAACAATTTGAACCACCATATTGCTTATTAAAAAAAGGTGTGGATACTTTAAATTATAAAATGAGAGCAGCATATACGGAAGAGAAAATGCTATATAAAGACGGAATATGTGGAATTAAAGGCAAAATTAATGATAGAGATGAATTGCTTAATGTAACAGGTTTATTAAATTCATCATTATATGCATATTTAAACTTAATGTTAGGTTCATCAATAGGTATAGAGAGAGAACAAAGATTTATGGATGAAATAGATAAGTTTCCATATATTTATGATATAGATATTGCCGAAAAAGTAGAACAAATACAAGAAGAAAAACAAAAAGATAAACTTACTAATGCAACGAATGAAGATGAAATGATAGAAGAATTGGACAATATTATTTTACAAAAATTTAATTTAGAAAATAATGAATTTATTGATTATGCTTTAAATATTCAAATACCTTTGATAAATAGTAGAAAAAATATGATGACAAGAACAGTAACGCCAGAAGAAATGGAAAAATATGCAAGCTATTTTCAAACATATTTTAAACATATTTTTAATAAATCAAATAAATATATAAAAATAGTTTTATATCCAAGGGTAAAAGGAATATATTCTATTTTTGAATTAATAATTAGTGATAATAAAAAAGATGAAATAATAGAAATACAAAATGATATTGATAATAATAAAGAATTATTAACAAGATTTATGATAAGTAAACATACAGATATATTTTATCAAATAAAAAATGTTATTAATTTTGAAGAAAATTCACTTTTTATTATAAAAACAAATGAGTTTAAAAATTGGCACCCTGCTATGGCTAAGATAGATTTAGCAGAAACTATAGATGAGATGCTTTCGGGAAACGGAGGCGATTCATAATGGGAGGTTTTAAAAATCAACAATTAAATCAAATTGCTAAAAATAATATATATGAAGATATGATAAATTTTATTTTTGTTTCATTAGAGAAAATGAGAGAAAATTTATTGGCTGAAAATAAAAATATAAAAAATGATGAAGAAAAAATAAGGACACATTTACTTGAACATTATTTAAAAAATGAACAATTTAAAGAAAAGTATTTTGATGATTTATATTTATTATTTGATGCTGAAGTGGCTGAAGGATATGATTTAACAAGTGAAGAGTATATTGGAAGAGTTGATATAAAAGTATATAGTATAAATACTATTATAAATCCAAAAGATTATTATATAATAGAGTGTAAAAGAATAGATGGTTCAAGTACATTAAATAGGAAATTTATTACAGAAGGTATTTGCAGATTTATTTTAAATAAACCAAAATATTCATCATATAATAAAAAAAATATTATGTTAGGATTTGTTGTTAAAAATATAGATATAGAAATAAATACTGCTAGAATAAATGAGATACAAAGCGAGATAGAAGATATACATATTTGTGAAAAATTGGAGAGATTAAAAAAGGAAAAAGAAGAATATTATTTATATAGAAATAAATATAAATGTGGTGATAAGAAAATTGAGTTAAGTCATTTATTTTATAATTTGTCTGATGTTATAGATAATTAGATAATAAAAATAGCTAGAAAATTTTATTAATTTCTGGTTATTTTTTTAACAATATAAACAAGTACAAAACCGAAAAAATATTCGTTAAAAGTATTGCCAAAAAATTAAAAATAATATAAAATAGTAGAGCAAGAAAGGAAGGAACTAATTATGAAATTTGTACATATAGCAGATATGCATTTTGATTCTCCATTTATAGCACTATCAGATAAAGGAAATTTGGGAGAACAACGAAGAATAGAACAAAGAAAAATATTTAAGAAAATAATAGAATATATAAAAGAAAATAAAATAGAATATTTATTTATATCAGGAGATTTGTATGAACATCAACATGTACGAAAATCAACAATAGAATATATAAATAATTTGTTTAAAGAAATAGAAAATACAAAAATATTTATATCACCAGGTAATCATGATCCAATTTTGAAAAAATCATATTATTCAACATTTAATTGGAATAAAAATGTATATATATTTAATAATGAAATAAAGAAAATAGAATTGGAAGATGTAGATATATATGGATTTGGATTTAATGATTTTTATTGCTCTAATTCAAATATTGAGAATTTAAAAATTGAAAATCCAGAAAAAATAAATATATTAATAATACATGGAACTTTGAATGGATCAACATCAATAGATATGCAATACAATCCAATGTCTGCAACAATGTTGAAACAAAAGGGATTTAATTATATTGCATTAGGACATATACATAAAAATAATTTCGAAGAAAATGGAAATATTATTTATCCTGGTTCAGCAGTATCATTAGGTTTTGATGAATTAGGCAAACATGGAATGGTTGTTGGTGAAATTAATAAAACAGAAAATAAATTAGAATTTATTAAATTAGACGAAACAGAATTTGCAGAACTGGAATTAGATTGTACAGAAATAAATTCAGAAGAAGAATTAATTGAAAAATTAAATGAAATAAAAATAGAAGAAAATAAATTATATAAAATAATATTAATTGGAAAGAGAAATTTTGAAATAAATATTTATAATTTATATAGATATGATTTAAATGAAAAAATAATAAAAATAAAAAATAAAACAAAACCAAATTATAATATAGAAGAAATATCAAATGAAAATACATTGAGAGGATTATTTGCAAAAGAAATATTAGAAGAAATTAAAAATAAAAATTATGATGATGAAATAATTGAACAAGCATTGGAAATTGGCATGGAGATATTAGAATAATTAATGGAGGGATTTATTTGAAAATAAATAAAATAAAAATAAATTCATATGGCAAATTAAAAAATAAAGAAATTAATTTGGAAAGCAATTTGAATATTATTTATGGAAAAAATGAGAGTGGAAAATCTACACTATTAAAATTTATTTTAAATATTTTTTATGGTGCATCAAGAAATAAAAAAGGAAGAGATATTTCTGATTTTGAAAAATATAAACCATGGGATTCAGAAGAATATTCTGGAAAATTAACATATGAATTAGATAATAGAAATAAATATGAAATATATAGAGAATTTAATAAAAAAAATCCAAATATATTTAACGAAAAAGGTGAAGACATTGTAAAAGAATTTAATATAGATAAAAATAAAGGTAGTGAATTTTTTTATGAACAAACTCAAATTAGTGAAGATATGTTTTTGGCTACATCTGTTGCAATGCAGCAAGAAGTTAAGATTGGAAAAAATGAACAAAATATATTAATTCAAAAAATATCGAATTTATTAGAAACAGGGGAGGATAATATTTCATATAAAAAAGCTGTTGATAAACTTAATAAAATGCAACTTGATAAAATTGGAACAGAAAGAAGCAGAGAAAAACCAATAAATATTATTAAAAAAAATATTTATAATATTGAAGAAAAAATAAATGAATTAAAAAAATATGAAAATATTCAATATGAAATAGAAGATGAAAAAAATAGTTTAAAAAATAATTTAAAAGAAAAGGAAATAAAAAATGAATTATTAAAAGAAATAAAAATAAATAATGAAAAAAATAATTTAGAAAATGAAAAAATAAAAATAAAAGAAAAAATAGTTGAAGAAAATAAAAATAAAATAAATATAATAAAAAATAATTTAGAAAAAATAAATAATAAAATAATTGAAGAAAAAAATTACCAGAATAATATTGATGGAAAATATGAAAAAAATAAATTAAATAAAAAATTAAATTCTATTTTTATTTTTTTAATTATTATAAATATATTATGGATTTTATTTATTCCCAAATTAGTAGAAAATAAAATAATTAAATATATTTTTCTTCCTACGGTACCAATGTTTTTGATTTTTTATGTATTTTCTAAAAATAAATTAAATAAAAAAATAAAAATATTAGAAAAAAATAATAAAAATAATTTTGAAAAAATAAATAATGAAAAAAATAATTTAGAAAATGAAATTAATATTTATAAAAATAATATAGAACAATTATTAAATGAAATAAATAAAATAAAATCAGATAATAATTTTAAAAGTGATTTAGAAAAAAATAATTTAATAAAAAAATATGAAAAAAATATTGATAAAAATGAAATTGATTATTTGTTAAAAAAAGATAATATTAATTATGATATTAATTTATTAGAAAACGAAATTTCAAATTTAAAAATAGAAATTAATAAATTGGAATTGAGAAAAGAAAATATAGAACCTGAATTGGAAAATCTATCCAGTATGGAAGAGGAGCTATATTCATTAAATGAACAATATAGTAATTTAAGAAAAACAAATGATAGTATTGAGCTTGTAAAAAAACTATTATCAAGAGCATATGATAATATGAAAAATAGTGTAAGTCCAGTATTTACAAAGAAATTGTCAAGTAATATTGAAACAATAACTAAAGGAAAATATTGTAAGCTTACATTTAATGATGAACAAGGTCTGATAGTAGAATTAGAAAATGGTAATTACATACCAGCAGAAAGATTAAGCATTGGAACAATAGACCAATTATATTTATCTTTAAGATTAGCTATGCTTGATGAAATTTCTAATGAGAAAGTACCGATTATTTTGGATGAAGCATTTGCGTATTATGATAATGAAAGACTAAAAAATATATTGTTATATTTATTGGAAGAATTTAATGATAGACAAATAATTATTTTTACTTGTACAGATAGAGAAACAAATATTTTAAATAAGGAAAATATGAATTTTAATTTTATTGAGATATAAATATTACAGGATAATGGTTTGGTTTAAATTAATACAAAGAAAGACTTGAAATATAAGCTTTTCATTACATTCCTCGGTTTATTACGAAATTTAAGAAATTCTAACTTGTTTTATGGCACCCTTCCACTCTCGTGAACTCTTTCCATAAAGCTACGTAGAATTTCTAAAATTTCTCCATGCACATTCGTCACTTCATTCAAAGCTTATATTTCAAGTCTTTCTTGTAAAAAATTAATTAAATATTATCTTGTAACATATAAATATACTACTTGAAAAATGTGGCAATATATGGTACAATATAAACGAATTTTAAATAAAAAGGAGAATATTTATGTTTGACAAATTAGAAGCAGTAGAAGCGAGATATGAAGAATTAACAAAGATGATAAGTGATCCAGAAATAATTGCAAATCAAACTGAATGGCAAAAATTAATAAAGGAACATAGTTCAATAGAAGAAGTAGTTCAAAAATATAGAGAATATAAAAAAGAAAAGCAGAGAATGGAAGATGCTAAAGAAATGATGGAAGATAAAGAACTAAGGGAATTAGCTGAAGTTGATTTTTATGAAGCTAAAGAAAAACTTCCACATATTGAAGAGAAATTAAAAGTATTATTGATACCAAAAGATCCAAATGATGATAAAAATATTATTTGTGAAATTCGTGGTGGTGCAGGAGGAGAAGAGGCTGCACTATTTGCGGGAACATTATTTAGAATGTATACAATGTATGCAGAAAGAAAACATTGGAAGATCGATATATTAAATGAAAATGCAACAGAACTTGGTGGATATAAAGAAATATCGTTTATGGTTACAGGAAAGGGTGCATATAGCAGACTTAAATTTGAAAGTGGTGTACATAGGGTTCAAAGAGTTCCAGATACTGAGAGTAGTGGTAGAATACATACTTCAACAGCAACAGTTGCAGTACTTCCTGTCGTTGAAGATGTTGAGATTGAAATTAATCCTGCAGATATAAAAATGGAAGTATTTAGGGCTTCAGGTGCTGGAGGACAACATATTAATAAAACATCATCAGCAGTAAGACTTATACATGAACCATCTGGAATAGTTGTAGAATGTCAGACAGAACGTTCACAATTACAAAACAGGGAATATGCTATGAAAATGCTTCGTTCAAGATTATATAATATTGAGAAAGAAAAACAAGATTCAGAGATAGCAAATGCAAGAAAAACGCAAGTTGGTAGTGGAGATAGAAGTGAAAAAATACGTACATATAATTATCCGCAAGGACGTATAACTGATCATAGAATTGGAATGAGCATATTCCAAATGGAGAACTTCTTAAATGGAGATTTGGATGATATGATTGATAATTTAATTGCAGCAGATAGGGCCGAAAAATTAAAAGGCGAAGAGGATTAGTTAGATATAAATAGAAAGCAGAGGGAAATTATTCTCTCTGCTTTTATAATCTATTTGTTTTTTGAATCTACTTTTGTTATTCGTAACAAAAGTAGACTCCATTCAATTCTAGCCAAATGCCTGATCCTTGCGGATAGGCAGCCTGGTAAATTACATTATCAGGCATTTTGGCAATCTGGAACTTCTCTGAGTAGGAAGTTCCCTGAAGCAAGACTTTTGCGTTCTTTTTTGAACGCTTAGTTACTGGGTTATCCCAGCAAGAGTTCTCAGTACTAGTATACTGTCCTGGGCAGTATACTACTTGCTCCAGTGTTTTTGCACCTCTGTACTGCCGCTTAAGTCGATTTAACACGACTTGACCAGTGTACAACTCCAGGGCGTTTGTCATCCACTCGTTGGGGAGTTCGGTGCCGTTTTCGGCATTAATTAGCCGGGCTAATAATGCCAAATCTTCTTTTGAATAAGAAGATTTTTTCTTTTTCTTTTTTGTTTTCTGTTTTTCTTCTTTTTTTGCTGTTTGGTGTACAGCCTCGTAGATATCTAGGATTTCTTCAACTTGTGAGGCTGTAGAAACCTTGGCAGATGATGAGGTACAATTAATGTTGATTTCTCTAATGCTAATCCCCTCAACCTTAGTAGGGCATAATGTTAACATTATCAATGTTAACAAAACTAAAAGCCCTCTTTTAATGTAACTAATATTTTTTCCTCCTTTAATAAAAACAAATAGATTATTGCAACTAAATTGCAATATTATTATAACATAAAAAATGGAAAAACACAATAAATGATGTGTGTTTTGCATATTATGCAAAAATAAAAATATTAGTTTTATAAATTTTATTGCAAAAATAAAAAAAATATGGTAATATGCAAACAGGTTTTTGAAAGAAAATGCATGCTAAAAAGTCAACAACAATGGTGACTAAACTGGCAAGAAGGAGGAATAGATGGAAGGTATACTAAAAGGATTAAATAATAAACAATATGAAGCAGTGACAAATACAGAAGGACCATGTTTAGTAATTGCAGGAGCTGGAAGTGGAAAAACAAAGGTACTAACACATAAAATAGCATATTTAATGAGTAATAATAATGTTTTACCTTGGAACATTTTAGCGATAACTTTTACAAATAAAGCGGCAAAAGAAATGAGGGAAAGAATAGAGTTGCTAGTGGGAGATGCTGCAAAAGATATGTGGATAGGCACATTTCATTCAATATGTGTTAGAATATTAAGAAAATTTATAGATAGAATAGGATTTGATTCATCATTTATAATTTTTGATACATCTGATCAAAAAACAATGATTAAACAAATATTAAAAGATTTACAGTTAGACGAAAAATTATTTAGTGATAGAGCTGTGATTTCAGAAATAAGTAATGCCAAAAATGAGATGTTGGAGCCAGACAGCTATTCTGTAAAAGCACATGGGGATTTTAGAAAAGAAAGAATTGCAGAAGTATATGAGAGATATCAAAAAAGATTAAAGGAAAATAATGCAATCGATTTTGATGATATAATAAATTATACAATAAAGATATTTATGGAAAATCCAGATGTATTAGAGTATTATTCAAATAAGTTTAAATATATTTTGGTTGATGAATATCAAGATACAAATAAATCTCAGTTTACATTAATAACATTGTTAGCATCAAAATATGGAAATATTACAGCTGTTGGAGATAATGATCAAGGTATATATAGTTTTAGGGGGGCAGATATTTCAAATATTTTAAATTTTGAAAGGGATTTCCCAGGAACTAAAATTATAAAGCTGGAGCAAAATTATAGATGTACTGGAAATATTTTGAAAGTTGCAAATGCAGTAATAAAGAATAATGAAGTTAAATATGATAAAAAGCTTTGGACAGAAAATGAAATTGGAAATTTGCCTAAAATATTTTCCGCTGATAATGAATATGACGAAGGAAGGTATGTTGCTGAACAAATAGAACATTTAATAAGAGAAGAAAAATATAAATATTCAGATTTTGCAGTGTTATATAGAATGAATACACAATCAAGAGCTATAGAAGAGATATTGAGAAGAGAGTCTATTCCGTATAAAATTGTTGGTGGATTAAAATTCTATGAGAGAAAAGAAATTAAGGATATTATTTCGTATTTAAGATTAGTGCAGAATCCATCAGATAATTTAAGTTTAAATAGAGTTATAAATGAACCTAAGAGAGGAATTGGAAAAACAAGCTTAGATAAAATAGCACAAATTGCAACAGAAAATAGTGTATCAATGTATGAAGTAATAAAACATGCAGACACTTATGGTTTGAATAGGGTGTATTTAAACTCTAGGGAATTCATAGATTGCATAGATTCAATTATTTTTAAGAAAGATGACCTTACTATTTCTGAATTGGTAAAAAAGATTTTAAAAGATACAGGATATACAAGAGCACTGGAAAATGAAAATACTGTTGAAGCAGAAAATAGAATTGCCAACTTAGAGGAATTCTTGAATGTTGCAGTTGAATTTGAAGAGGAATCAGCAGACAATGGATTAAGTGACTTTTTAGAGGGAATAACATTATCAAGCGATTTAGATAATATGGAAGAAACGGAAGAATCAGTAACATTGATGACACTACATAGTGCCAAAGGTCTGGAATTTCCAGTAGTCTTTTTAATTGGAATGGAAGAGGGAATATTTCCAGGGTATAAGTCAATAGGAGAACAAAAAGAATTAGAAGAAGAAAGGCGATTATGTTATGTTGGGGTAACAAGAGCAAAAGAAAATTTATTTTTGACAAATAGTAAACAACGTACAACTTTTGGATCTACAACACATAATCCTCCGTCAAGATTTTTACAAGAAATCCCAAAGGAATTATTGGATGGATATGAAGATTTAGGTGTAAATATTCCTAAAAAAGGTAATATATTTGGAGATAGCAATTATACATGGAGTTACGGAAATAGAAATAATGGAGATATAAAGACATATAAAACGAGAGAGCCTCAATATGCAACAGTTGCTTCAGGAGTTCAAAAGAAGATGGGAGAGGTTACGGAATATGCTTTTAGAACAGCAGAAAGTTTTTTAAACAATTTAAACAAAAAAACACAACCACAAAATATAGATTTTTCTGTATATCAATCAGGCACAAGAGTATATCATAAAAAATTTGGAGAAGGAATAATAAATTATGTAGAACCTGAGGGAAATGATTTAAAAGTTGATATTAATTTTGACAAAGTTGGTCACAAACGTTTGATGGCAAGATTTGCTAATTTAGAAATATTATAAAATTTCGTGTAAGAATAATTAAAGGGAAAATAACACACATAAATGGTGTGTGTTGTTAAATATAGTATTTTAAAAGTATTTATGATATCATTAATGTTCGAGATAAGAAAGGAGAGAGAAATATGGAATCAAAGCCTATGAAAATTTTGCTCATAGAAGATGACATTAATGATTGCAATAATTTTATAAATTGCGTCAAAAGTAGAAAAGATGTAGAATTAGTCGCAGTAACAGATTCAGATGTAGATGGTCTAAGATATGTACAAACAAAAGGTCCAGAGGGAATTGTACTAGATTTAGAACTGAATAATAGTACAACTGGAAATACAGATTCTTTGGATTTCTTATCAAATTTGAAAAGACTAAAATTGAATTATGAACTGATAGTTATAGTAACAACACATGTTAATTCAAAAAGGACGTATGAAATATTACATAGAAGTGGGGTGGATTTGATATTATATAAAGACCATCCACAATATTCATGTAATTTAGTGTTAAATCACTTTATAAATCTAAGAAAAATTCCAATAGAAAGGTCTGCAAGTTCTGTTGAAGATATTTTAAAGGAGAACAAAGATAAAATTTCTGATTGTATTAATCACGAATTGGGACTTATAGGCATAACTTCAAATCTTAAAGGCAGAAAATATATACATGATGCAATTTTATATTTGATTCAAAATGAAGATAGTGATGTAAATGTCATCAAATATTTGACGTCAATACATAAAAAGTCTGCAACAACAGTTACTAATGGCATACAAAATGCGATTTATCATGCTTGGAGAACATCACCTATTGAAGAATTAACAAAATATTATACTGCTAGAGTTAATTATGAGACAGGAATACCAACAACTATGGAATTCCTTTATTATTACAGAGATAAAATAAAACAAATGATTTAATCTTTCGAGTGTATAGAATGGATAAATCTGCACATAATATTAATACAAATTTATTAGGAAGGGTGATTTTTATGGCAGATTTAACTCAAGTTGAGTTACAACATTTAAGACATTTAATTGGAGCACATGAAACAGCATATCAAAAATTGAACACATATTCATCACAGGTACAAGATGCACAAATAAAGCAGATGTTTACAAAATCAGCACAAGATGCTCTAAATACAAAACAAAAGCTGATGAGTTTTTTAAATAATTAGTTGTACAGAGAAAGGAAGATTAAAAATGGATGAAAAAACAATGGTAAATGACATTTTAGGGAATGTAAAGGCAGATTTAACTGCATATCAAACAGCAATTTCTGAATCAGAGAATATGCAATTAAGACAAACATTTCAACAAATAAGAAATAATGATGAAAGTTTCCAATATGAGTTATTTAAAGTTGCAAATGTTAAAGGATATTATAAGCCATCTCAAAAAGCTTCTATGACAGAAGTTGAAACTGTAAAAACAGAGTTGCAACAAGGGTAGTTTTAAATCAAAAAGAATCCGCAATCGCAGATTCTTTTTTTAATTTAAAGAGAAAAAATGAGAAAATGTAAGGAAAAGTGAGAGAATTAGAACGAAATTATCCGATAAGAAAATTGATAAAATATACCAAATTATTATACAATTTTAAAAAATATATACAAGGGAGAGTATAATGATTAAAAAAATATTGGTATTTGCAAGAAAGTCAATTAAACTTACAATACTTATAGCTGTTTCAATATTTTTAATAATATGTGCTGTAGCATTGCTTTTTAAACCAATATATGGCGTAACGATAAATGGGGAAGCAGTAGGATATAGTAAAGATAAAAGTAAATTACAATCAAGAATAAATAAATATATGGAAAAAGGAGAAGATGGAGACAATAGCAATATAGCATTTGTTCAAGTAGATAATTTACCAGAATATAAAATGTGCCTATTAAAAAGAAACATAGTGACAAATGACGATGAAATTTTTGAGAAAGTTAAAGAATCTGGTGTTGTTTATGATAAATATTATGCAATATTAGAAGGAGAAGAAGAAAAAGCATACATTAAAGACTTTTCACAAGCTGAAGAAATTGTTACTAAATTAAGAGAAAAGGAAAGTAATAATATTGATGAGATATCAATATTAGAAATGTATGATACTGAATTAAAAGATTTTGCTGAGGAAGAGGCAACTGTTGCAGCTTTATATCAACAAAAAGTTGTAGTGCAAACTCCTAAGCCAGTTGTAACGGGAAAGGTAAATACATCAACAAATGTATCATACCAAAAAACTCCTATAAGTTTGAATTTAATAAAACCAATTTCAGGAACTATTACATCTCGATTTGGAGCTAAAAGTAGTAGAAGAGTTAGTGATCATACAGGATTAGATGTAGCAGCACCTAGGGGAACAGTAATAAAGGCTGCAGCTTCTGGAACCGTAACATTTTCAGGACCAAAGGGATCATACGGATATTTAATGGTAATTTCACATGGGAATGGTATAGAAACATATTATGGGCATTGTAGTAAATTATATTATAGTGCAGGAATACATATTGAACAAGGACAAGCTATTGCAGAAGTAGGAAGTACGGGAAATAGTTCAGGACCTCATCTACATTTAGAAATTAGAGTAAATGGTGTAGCATATAATCCTCAAAATTATTTATATTAAAATAATATTTGAAAAAATAAACTTAAAATTTATAAAAAGCTTAGAACTATAAATTAGACTAAGCTTTTTTGTTTTTGCAAAAGAAATTTATGCATTTAATAATAGCGTTTTTGGAGAAAATAATTTTTCCATACTCATTTAAAAGTCCATCAATATTACTAGATAAAGAAACATCTTTACCAAATTCATTAAAGAAAGTTTTGAGGTAATTAATTGTAATAAAATTATTTTTTGCGTTTATTAACTTTAAAAAATATGTATTGTTGTAATAAATCAAAGAAAAGTTCTTTGAGATATCTTTTAAAAGTAAAAAATCAAAGTTATTAAAAAAAGTGCACAAAGATATAAAATCATCAAAAGTGTCAAATTTAAAAATGAAAGAGCTATTGATATTTTCTAAAGTTATTTTTTGTTCATCTAGTTTTGTTATTGTAAAAGTACATTCCTGTTCAGATGACATGATAGCTTCTACTAATAGCTTTGAATCACCAGTTTCAAAGCCAATCTCTTTTTGTGCTTTATTTAATATATCTTGCAATAATTTTTGAGAAGATATGGAATTAGAAAAAATGTTTTTGGCAGAAACATTATTTGACTCCATATCTTGTAGGGAAAGAATAATTTTTATTTTAATATCTGTTATTTTTTCGAATTTCATTTAAAACCTCCGCAATTACTTTAAATATATTATACTACTATTATTATTATATTTAAAGGAACAATTTTTGGTAAAAAAATTTTGAAACTTAAAATAATACTTGAAAAAATAGCAAATACAATATATAATAATAACATGGTATAGGGGACCTTTCAATTTTGAATAATTAAAGAGAAAGGAAATTGAAATATGCCGATAAAAATGAAAGAATTACCAGAAACAGAAAGACCATATGAAAAACTAGAACAATATGGCGCAGAAATTTTAACAAATGCAGAGTTATTAGCGATAATAATTAAAACAGGAACAAAAGACGAAACAGCAGTGGGGCTAGCTCAACAAATCCTAAAACTTAATACTGAAAAAGATGATAACCTAAAGTTTTTAATGGAGTTAACAGTAGAAGAGTTTATGAAAATAAAAGGAATAGGAAAAGTTAAGGCAATACAGCTGAAAGCAGTATGTGAATTAGCGACAAGAATCAATCTAATATCAAATTACAAAGAGAAAGAGATTTTAGCTCCAAAAGACATTGCTGAGATACTAATAGAGAAAATGAGATTTGAAAAACAAGAGATATTAAAAGTTGCCCTGTTAAACAATAGGAATAAATTGCTTAAAATAAGAGATGTTGCAAAGGGTGGAGGGAATTTTGCGAAAGCAACTATGAGTGCAATATTAAATGAAGCAGTAAAAATAGAAGCAGCAAAGATAATTTTGATACATAATCATCCAACGGGAGATCCAACACCAAGCAAACAAGATATTGTTTTTACTCAAAATGTTGAACAAGCGTCTAATATATTAGGGATACAGTTATTAGACCATATTGTCATTGGGAATAGAAATTATGTAAGTATTTTTTCGGAAAGAGCAAAAATAAAAAGTATAGATGAGCAAAAATAGTAATTGCGAGATGAAAGGAAAGAAATAAAATGAGTTTTTTGTCATTCAAATCTAAAGATATAGGAATTGATTTAGGAACAGCAAATATATTAGTAACAATAAAAGGAAAAGGAATAGTATTAAGAGAACCATCTGTAATTTCAGTAAATGCAAAAACTGGTGGAATAATTGCAACAGGATTTGAAGCAAAAGAGATGCTAGGAAGAACACCAAAGGAGATAAATGCAATAAAGCCATTAAAGGATGGAGTAATAGCGGATTTTACAGCCACGAAATTGTTATTAAAAAATTTGTTAGAAAGAGTATGCAAAAGGTATAATGCTGTTAGGCCAAGAGTGTTAGTAGGTGTGCCATCAGGAATAACAGAAGTTGAGGAAAGGGCTGTGGAAGAGGCTATAATGCGTGCGGGAGCAAGAGAAGTATATTTGATAGAAGAGCCCATGGCTGCCGCAATAGGTGCTGGCATTGAAATAGAAGAACCAAGTGGAAATATTATTGTTGATATTGGAGGGGGAACAACAGAAGTTGCAGTAATATCTTTAGGAGGTATTGTAATCAGTAATTCTATAAGGGTAGCTGGTGACGAATTAGATGAAGATATAGTAAATTATATAAAAAAAGAATTGAACCTTGCGATTGGAGAGGCAACAGCAGAACAAATAAAAAAGGAAATAGGTTGTGCAATGCCATTAATGTCACAAATGACAATGGAAATAAAGGGAAGAGATTTGAATGATGGTCTTCCTAGAACAGAAGTAATTACATCAAACCAAGTTGAAAAAGCAATGAAAGAGTCTATTGATAAAATTGTAGAAGTAGTTAAGATTACATTAGAGAAGACACCACCAGAACTTGCTTCTGATATTATGGAAAAAGGAATTGCATTATCTGGCGGAGGGGCATTGATTCAAAATTTGGACAAATTAATAAGTTCAGAAACAGGAATGCCAGTATATGTTATAGAAGAACCATTAGATTGTGTTGTAAAAGGAACAGAGAAAACATTGCAGGATTTAGAAAAATTAAAAACTATTTTGTTAAATTCAAGAAAGAGAAGATAATGTATGGAAAAAGATAAAAAGAGTGGAATTATTGGTATAATTATTACTATTATAATATTAATAATATTGGTAATATTTTCAAATACAAATTCAGAGAATATATCGATAATTGAAAATATTGCAAGTAAAGTAGTAATGCCTATTGAAAATAGCTTAACATACTTGAAAAATAAAATTAATAATAATGATAAGTTTTTTGCGAATGTAAATGAATTGAAAACAGAAAATGAATCTTTAAAACAAGCTAAGAGCGAATTGGAACAAAAATTAAGAGAATATGAAATAATTAAAAATGAAAATGAACAGCTAAAACAAGAGCTTAATTTGGCTGAAAAATATGGACAATATACAACAGTACCAGGGACGATAATTTCTAGGGATATAAGCAATTATTCAAAAACGCTTGTAATAAATATTGGAAGTGATAATGGAGTAAAAGAAAAGATGACAGTAATTGCTGATGAAGGACTTGTTGGATATGTAGTGTCAACAACAAATAAGACATCAAAAATTCAAACAATAGTAGATAGTGCAAGTGCTACAAGTTGTTTGGCAAGTACTACAAGAGATACAATGATATGTAAAGGCACTATTGAAAATAAGTCTATATTAAGTGCTTCAAATATTGAAACTAATGCTAGAATTATACAAGGAGATAGTGTTGAAACCTCAGGACTTGGAGGAATTTATATAAAGGGTATACATGTTGGAAAAATAAAAAAAGTAAATGAGGGGTCAAATAAAACAGATTCTTATGCAATTATAGAGACTGCCGTAGATTTTGAAAAACTTGAGACAGTACTTGTTATTACAAACCAGTAATGTGATTTAGATAAATACACTATTTAGAAAGGGAAAATTAAATGAAAAAAATTCTAATACATATTTTATTAATAATTACATTTATAGTAATATATCTTTTGCAGACAATTTTTTTTAGTCATTTTACTATTGCTGGAATAATGCCTAACATATTTGTTATTTTAATGCTGTATATTGGATTATATACTGGACGAGCAATGGGGGTTATTTATGGTATAATATATGGAATATTTTTAGATATGTGGATTGGAAAAAGTTTAGGTTTAACATCTATTGCTCTTGCATTAATAGGTTTAATAAGTGGAATGTTTGATAAAACTCTTTCAAAAGATAACAGAATAACAGTTTTACTGATGGGGGTATCATGTACTATAATTTATGAGGTAGCATTATATTTTATGCAATATATGATATTAGGAATAAATATTGAAATACTAAATTTTGTGAAAATATTAGTAGTGGAAGTAATTTATAATATATTACTGATAATTATATTATATCCATTAATGAGAAATACAGGATATGAAATTGAAGATGAAATAAAAGGAGATAAAATTTTGACAAGGTATTTTTAGTTGATATAGAAAGTTGGTGAAAAGTTGAACAATAAAATTAGTTTTGACAAGGAGACGTCATGGGATAAAGAACCAGAAAATGAACAGATAAATTTTAGATTTAATATAATAACCGTTATAGCATATTTAATAGGTATAGTATTAATTGTTCAATTATTTAATCTTCAAATAGTTAATGGGGAAAGCTATAGGGAACAGTCCAATACAAGACTATCAAGAGCGACAACGATAAAAGCTGCAAGAGGTTCTGTTTTGGATAGATCAGGTAATGAATTTGCAGGAGTAAAGACAGAAAATAATATAGAAATATATAAAACGAATATATCAAATGATGAATTAAATAAATCACTATTAAATTTGGCTGATTTATTGGAGAAGTATCAAATTGGATATTCTGATACATTTCCAATAAAAATAAATCCATTTGAATTTACTATTAATAACGAAGAACTTGCTGCATGGAAGAAAAAATATAAAATTGAAGAAAATGCAACTGCAGAAGAAGCTTTTTATAAATTTAAAGATAAATATGAAGTTAAAAGTGAGAATATTGAAGATATTAGAAAAATAATTTTGATGAGATATATAATTACAACAACAGGATATAGTGCAACAAAGTCAATAACTATTGCTACTAATGTAAATGAAGAGGTTGTTGCTCAAATTAGTGAGAGGAATAGTGATTTTCCAGGAATAAGTATTTCTACAAAAGCTAGTAGAACATATTTAACAGGAAGTTTAGCAGCACATGTAGTAGGATATACAGGAAAGATAAAAGAAGAAGAGTATAATGAGAAGAAAGAACTTTATGATATTGATGACATAATTGGAAAAACTGGTGTAGAGTATGTTTTCGAGAAATATCTAAAGGGAAATGATGGTAAAAAACAAATTGAAATGTCTGTTGATGGCACAATTACAGGTGAATATGTTTCACAAAATGCAACCGCAGGAAGTGATGTGGTTCTTACAATAGATTCTAATTTACAACAAGTAACAGAAACAGCTTTGGAAAATTGTATAAATAAAATAAAAAGCGGAGGCTTTAGTCAAACTTATGATGCACAAGGTGGTGCGGCAGTTGTAATGAATGTAAATACAGGAGAGGTTCTTGCTACAGCTAGTTACCCAACTTATGAGCCTCAATGGTTTGTTGGAGGAATATCACAAGAACATTGGACATATTTAAGAGATGATGCAAGACATCCACAATTAAATAAAGCTATTCAGTCTACATATGAACCAGGTTCAACATTCAAAATGGTTACAGCAATCGCAGGATTGGAAACAGGAACAATAACAACAAAAGAGAGAATAAATGACACTGGAATATATAAAAAATATAATAGTGAGTGGAAATGTTGGTATTATACGAGTTATCACAGAGGACATGGATATCAAAATGTGACGCAGGCATTGCAACATTCTTGTAATTATTTCTTTTATGAGACAGGAGATAGAATGGGAATAGACAATCTATCAAAATATGCATTACATTTTGGATTAGGCAAAAAAACGGGAATAGAATTACCAAATGAAAAAGCTGGAGCAGTTGCATCTAAAGACACATATTCTAAAATAAGAAATGGTGCTAGAATGGGACCTGGAGATACTTTAAATGCTGCAATAGGACAGGGAGATAACAATTTTACACCTATGCAGATTGCAAAATATATTTCATCAATAGCAAATGGAGGGACAGTTGTAAAACCAACAATCATAAAATCTGTTTTAAAACCAGATGGCTCAGAAGTACCAAAAGAAGAGGTAGAAAATTATGCTAACGAAAAATTAGGGAATGAAGATACTGATGATGGAATAGCAATTAATTCAGAAAGCATAGCAGTTGCTAAAGAAGGAATGAGAATGGCAGCAAGTGAAGCTGGTGGTACAGCTTACAATATTTTTAAAAATTTTAATGTTGAAGTAGCTGGAAAGACTGGATCAGCAGAAGCGGGAAAAGATAAAAATGGCAATGATATTGTAAATGCGTGGTTTGTATGTTTTGCACCATTTGATAAACCAGAAGTGGCAGTTGTAGTAATGATAGAAAATGGCGGACATGGAAATTATGCGGCAGAAGTTGCAAGAGATGTTCTTACACAATATTTAGGAATGAATGAATCAACAGAAATAAATGAAAGTATAATGGCTACACCATTTGTAGAGCAAATAAGATAATATGTAAGTTTATTTTGCTGAATTTATAGGCATATTTTCAAAAGCAAGAAGAAAGGATGTTTAATATGAATAGTGTTAGTATAAATTTGAGAACAGATGAAGTATTAATTAAGATAGAAGATAATGCTACACAAGAAAAAATAATATCAGAATTAATAAAGAAATTAAGACAGTTAAAAAAGATGTATCAAGAAGAGAAGACGCCTATAAGAGTTACAGGAAAAGTTTTAACAAATAGAGAATTGCAAGAAATAAAACAGGTTATAAAAAATCAAATAGATGTTGAAGTTAAATTTGATACACCAACAACTTTAGGACTACATAGTATTACTAGAAGCTATAAAAAAGATGTAGGAACATCTGAAACTACATTTCATAAAGGTTCTCTTCGTTCAGGCCAAAAGATTGAAGTTGAAGGTAGTATTGTTGTAATTGGAGATGTTAATTCTGGAGCAGAAGTTATTGCTGCTGATAATATTATTGTTGTGGGAACACTTAGGGGATTAGCACATGCAGGTGCAAAAGGTAATAAAGAAGCGATTATCGCTACAAGTACTCTTGATGCAGTGCAATTACGTATTTCTAATATAGTCAAGGAATTTGGCAGAGAAGAAGTATATGAACATGCATATATTTATGTAGATGGAGATGACATTGTAATTGATTAAGATAAATTGGAGTCGACTCATTTTTTGCTTAGGGCAATTTGGGGTCGGTTCCATTTTAGCTCTTGGGGACATCTGGGGTCGGTTCCTTTTTTGCCCTTTTTATAACATAGATAATTTATTAATATTAAATATAAACTTTGCATTACATTCCTCGATTCATTACGAAACTTAAGAAATTCTAACTTATTTTATGGCACCCTTCCACTCTCGTGAACTCTTTCCATAA